>ERZ1292623.58-Hain-H51-01um-R1-58-length-112522-cov-11_pt1 | contig 112522 bp, 128 predicted proteins | sample MGYA00564398_ERZ1292623 | MGnify/ENA primary metagenome ERZ1292623 (study PRJEB36523, sample SAMEA6512633) | groundwater metagenome | collected 2019-01-07 | study: AquaDiva: Metagenomics assemblies of 32 groundwater samples
AAGAACCATATTATCATTCGTGTTCGTCGCAACAACAAAAAAAGCAGCAAACAAAACCAAAAGAGTTACAAGGACGTAACTAAAACCCCCTTTTATGAGACCTCGAATTTTCATAGGGATTTTAACATATTGGCTTATTTATAAACCTTTCTGTCAAAGTGTGAGTGTATATTAAAGAGGTTCATGAAAAGTCTTTAATAAAGAGAGAAGGTGTGTGTTGTTGGGAAAAAGAATGAGTCCTTCTGCAACAATTTTTTGTGCAGTTGCAAGATCATGAAGGTGATAATAACACAAGCTCATGCCAATAAATGTGGTAATATTTTTTGTGTTGAGTGCGAATGCTTTGGTAAAGTAGTGCAGTGCAGTGGTGTAATCTTTTTTGAAGCTGAAGTAGATGCTTGCGATGTCGCGGTATGCTTTTTCTTTGTTTGCAAAAGTGTCAATATTGTTTTCGTAGATGTGCAGATAATGAATTTGTTTTTCCTTCTGTACTGCAAGTCCTTTTTCAAATTGGTAATGGTGAATAGAAAGAGGAGCATGCACAATTTTTCCAACGCGTTCGCAGCTGGTACGCACACTTTCATGCACAGCACCTTCGTACTGGATATGAAGATGGTTGCGGAAGAGAACAATTCTGTTGCAGCTAATAAATCCACTGAAGTCTTTACTTTCTGGTGTTTTTTTCTGAAGAGGAGTATATCCAAGATAAGTGCCATCATTTGTGTAGCTTACTTGGGTGAGTGAATACGCAACAACAGATGGTGGAGCAGAAAGAAGTTTTTTGATTGCAACATGATCAGAGTGTGCAATAATTTCGTCAGCATCTAATACCAAGATCCAGTCTCCAGTTGCTTTGGTGAGAGAGAAATTGCGTGAAGTGCTGAAATTGTCGCACCAGGGAAAGTCAAATACCTTGTCAGTAAATTGGCGCGCAATTGTTTTTGTCTTGTCCTTACTTCCTCCATCAACGATGATGATTTCATCAACGAGTCCTTGGACAGACGCAAGGCATTGGGCAAGATATGCTTCCTCGTTTTGCACGATCATGCAGAGGCTGAGTGTCATGAGAAGAAAGAGGAGAGAAGAGTTAATAAAGGTAAATGGTAGAAAAAGAAAGAGATGCAGGCAGAAATAGTGGTTATGGGAATACTTATTGTAATCTTAATAATAGTGTCCATTCTATATAAAATAACGCGAAAGCAGTTGCAGGTCATGTATGAAAAGTATGAGGAGGTGGTGCATGATCATCGGAGCACGCAGGTGAAGCATGGCATGTCTTTCGAGCAATTATTTCCGTTTATGGAAAACTATCCCTATGATCCGAGGAATTTCAGGTTTTTTGGGACGCCGATTGATGGAATAAGTTTCGAAGAGGACAAGGTCGTCTTTGTGGAATTTAAAACAGGGAATGCAAAATTGTCTGCAACGCAAATAAAGATTAAGCATCTTGTGGAGAAAGGAAAAGTTGCATGGGTGGAGATTCGAGAGAGTGACAAGAAGATTTAAGAAAAGAACATTATTCCAAGGTGATGATGGAGCAAGTATTTCCAACATACAAGAAGCACGTATTAGTGTGTTGCAACACAAGGGAAAATAAATCATGCTGTGCGAACGTGGGAGGAATGGAAATTTTTCAGAAAGTAAAAGAGTTTGTCATGATGAATAATTTAACAACACAAGTGTGGGTGACAAAGACAGGATGTTTAGGTTTTTGTAATGATGAGGGTACAACCGTCGTTATTTATCCAGAGAAGGTGTGGTTTCCGCAAGTGAAAGTAAAAGATATTCCAGAATTGTGTCAGATGATTAAGAAAGGATGGTAAATCATGGAAAAAGTGATTGAGTTAAAAGAGGTGTGGAAAACATATCGAATGGGGAAGGATGATGTGCATGCTTTGCGGGGCGTGTCGATGCATATTAAGAAAGGAGAGTTTGTGGTTGTGGTCGGTCCAAGCGGCTCGGGCAAGAGCACGATAATGAATATGATTGGCTGCTTGGATATTCCTTCAAAAGGTCACGTCTTATTGAAGGGTCATGATGTGACACGAATGCAGGAGTCAGAGCTTGCGCAGTTGCGGGGCAGAACCATTGGGTTTGTGTTTCAGCAGTTTAATTTGATTCCGACATTGTCTGCTGCAGAAAATGTCATGCTTCCCATGGTGTTTCAAGGATCATCATCCCAAGAAAGAAATGCGCGGTCAAAGGAAGTGCTGACAAGGCTAGGATTATCAGACCGGATGCAGCATAAGCCTTCTGAATTGTCTGGCGGTCAAAGCCAGAGGGTTGCGATTGCGCGCGCGTTGAGTAATAAGCCAGAGATTATTCTTGCAGATGAGCCGACAGGAAACTTGGATAGCAAGACAGGTGCAGAGGTGATGAAGATTCTTGCGGAGATTCATCAGAAGGAGAAGAAAACAGTTATTTTGGTGACGCATGACGTGAGCTTAGTGCGACATGCGGAAAGAGTAATCTACTTAAAGGATGGGATGATTGAAAAGGAGAAAGAGGTGAAATGAGATGAGAAAAATCGTGTTTCTAGGAATCCTAAGTATTATAATGTGTCAGATGGTGCTCGCGCAGGGTGTGGTGACAACCTTTGTCAATCAAGATCCGGATCCTGTTCGGGCTGGGGACGTGGTTGAGGTTCGGTTTAAGGTGGAAAATTTTTGGGAGGATACGCGAGATGAGGTTGCAGTGGAGATTCTTCCGGAGTATCCTTTTTCGCTCTATTCTGGTGTGCAAAAGAAAAACCTGGGAAGGTTGACAGGAAGCCAGTTTGGGGGTGATGAAATCATTGTGGATTTCAAATTGTTAGTGGATCAAAAGGCAAGTGATGGTGATCACGTGCTAAAGGTGAAGATGTATCAAGGAGAAACAGAGTGGATTTATGACGAGCAGTTTTTTGTTGATGTGGAGAATGAGAAGGTGAAGCTTGTGCCGTATATTGTGTCATCTGATATTGTGACTGCAGGGTCTGCAGGAAAGGTTTCAATAGAGATTGCGAATGCAGGTGGTTATGATGTAGAAGCATTAGAACTTGAATTAACAGCATCAGCAGATTATAAGTTATTGTCAACAAGCAATTATGTGTACTTGGGAAATTTGGATGCAGATGATACAGAATCTGAGGATTTTTCTGTGTTTGTGAGTGAAGAGGTGAAGCAGGTGCGCATGCCTGTCTTGTTGAGGTATGAGGTGAATGACTATCAGTATGAAGACAAGACAGAGTTGGTATTAAATTTGCTGAGCATGGACGAAGCGAAGAAAATAGGGTTGGTGAAAAAAAGTTCGTGGCCGATAATAGCAGTAATTATTGTGCTGGGCCTTCTTGCAATCCTAGCGATTCGGAAGTTTAGAAAAAGATGATGGGTGAGTATGGGAGGCTGGCAGTTCGCTCGTTGCGAAAGAGAAAGCTGAGAAGCTGGCTCACAATGGTTGGTGTGTTAATTGGTATAGCTGCTGTTGTCTCGTTAATCGGTTTAGGTGAAGGACTACGAGCTGCGGTGATTGGCCAGTTTAATATTTTGAATGTGGATATTATTACGGTGCAAGCTTCTGGCTTGCATGCAGGCCCTCCAGGTGCGGGAGTGGTGAATCCGTTGAAAGAAAAATACATTGAAAAAATTGAGCACGTTGCAGGTGTTGATGTTGCGATTCCGCGGTTGATTGAAAGTATCACACTACGTTTTAATGGGGGTGTGGATGCAACATTCGCAGGCAGTGTTCCTGCAGGAGAAAAGAGAGATGAATTGTTGAAGATTGCAAGTTTTGAGATGGATAAGGGAAGAATGTTGAAGGATAAGGATAGGCTAAAGGTTGTTGTGGGGAGTAGTTATGCAAGCGGGGAGCATTTTGGAAAAGCAATTACCACAGGGGAAAGAGTTGTTATCGGGGGAAAGGAGTTTGATGTGATTGGAACGTTAAAGAAGAAGGGAAGTTTTATTGTGGATCATGTTGTTTTAATGAATGAGGATGTGATGCGTGAGGTGTTTGAGAATGACAATGATATTGATCTTATTGCAGTACGTGCAGATCCAGGAGCAGATGTGAAGAGTGTGAGCGAAAAGATTGAGAATGTGTTGCGAAGAGAAAGGGATGTGAAGAAAGGAGAAGAGGATTTTACTGTGGAAACATCACAACAGCAGTTGCAGGATGTGGATGCTGCTGTCTTTGCAGTGCAGATGTTTGTGTATGTGATTGCTGCCATTTCCATTGTTGTTGGCGGTTTGGGTATTATGAATACAATGTACACCTCAGTGCTTGAGCGGACAAAGGAGATTGGGGTGATGAAAGCAATCGGTGCAAAAAATCGCGACATTTTTATGATGTTTTTTATGGAAGCGGGGATGATTGGCTTGCTTGGAGGTATTGCAGGAATCATTATTGGTATGGGGTTGGCATATGGCTTGTCTGCTCTGGGAAGGAGTGCGTTGAATAGTGATTTGATTGGTGCAGAGATAAAGGCAAGCATGATTGGAGGTGCCTTGCTCTTTTCGTTTGTGATTGGTGTTGTTTCAGGGGTGTTGCCTGCATATCGTGCCTCATTGTTAAAGCCAATTGATGCGTTGAGGGCAGTGAAATGAAAACAGGATTAGTGAAGTACGCAGTAGAGAATGTGAGAAAGCGGAAGCTAAGAAGTTGGTTAACAGTCCTTTCTATTGTGATAGGAATCGCTGCCATTACTGCGTTGATTTCCTTTGGTCAAGGTATTCAAGGATATATGCAGGAGATTGCAGAGAAGATGGGCGACGATAAACTAATTGTGCAGCCAAAGGGTTTTGGGTTTGGTCCTCCGAGTTTGGAGACAGATGTGGCGCTGGATGAGGATGATGTGAAGGCAATAGAAAGGGTGCATGGCGTTGCAGAGGCAACGGGAATGTATGTGCTGAGTGGTGAGGTGAAGTTTAATGATCAGGTGAAATATGGGTATATTATTGGCTCTGATATTCAAGAGCATCGGGAATTGATTGAAGAGGTGTATGCATTAGATATTGCAGAAGGCAGGCCGTTGCGGGGAAATGAAAAGTCTGAGGTGGTGTTAGGATATAATTACAAAGAAAAGGATAAAATATTTGAAAAGCCCGTGCGGCTACGTGATAAAATAGTGGTGAATGGAATTGAAATGAAGGTGCAGGGATTTTATGAGGAGGTAGGCAATCCGAGTGATGATGCAAATATCTACGTGCCTGCGGATGCTGCAGAGCAGTTGTTTCATGCAAATAATTTCTATTGGATTTTAGCGCGGACGCAGCAGGGAGTGGATGCAAAAAAGCTTGCAAAAGAGGTGAAGGAAGAGTTGCGTGATCATCGCCATCAGAAGGAAGGGGCAGAGGATTTTTTTGTGCAGACCTTCGATGAGATTATTGCAACCTTTTCGACAGTGTTGTCTGTCATTACTGGAGTGGTTGTTTTAATTGCGTTGATTTCTATTTTCGTTGCCGCTGTGAACATGACAAACACAACATATACTGCAGTGCTTGAGCGGACAAAGGAGATTGGGGTGATGAAGGCTATTGGAGCAAGAAATCGTGATATCTTGTTTATTTTTGTGGCAGAGTCAGGAGTATTGGGAATTATAGGGGGATGTATGGGCGTGCTCTTGGGATATATTATTGCAAAGTTTGCGGGAAAGATGGTGGCTGAGGCAGGGTATGCAGTGTTAACTCCGGTGTTTACAGCAGAGTTAGTAATTGGGAGCATTCTCTTTGCAGGTGTGGTGGGAATTCTTTCTGGGTTTATTCCGTCATATCAAGCATCTAAATTAAACCCGGTGGATGCATTGCGGTATGAATGAAGAATAGATCTAGTTTTCTTTAATGGAATAATAAAAAAAGAATAGGAAAGTTTAAATATTTCAAAAAAGAAGTTTTAGAGTGGTGATACGAATTGCATAAAAGGTGGCCATTCAATATATTTATAGTTATAGCTTTTTTGCTATTTGCCTATGTAGTGTACTCTTTTGATGCTGGTACAATAACAATCGATTCTCCTGCAGACTACGCAAATATCACAGGTACTAACGTCATTCAGGTGACGATCAGCAACGTCGTCGAAGGAAGTAATGTTACTGAAGTTATCTTTTCTTTTGATAATGGGACAGGCGAATTTCAGACTATTGGGACGAACGATACGCAAAATCTTACTGAGTATACATTTAATTGGGATACTACTACAGCAGGGACTGGTGAAGGAACAAATTTTACACTTTTGGCAAATGTAAGTTTTTTCAACGAGACTGGAACTGATGTAAATTCATCTATAGATACGAACGAGAATATCACTATTGATAATAATGCACCAGATACTTTAACGTTGAATGCACCAGAAAATGTGACGAACTCTTCTACTCAGCTGATCACATTCAATTTTACCGCCACTGATACGGTTGCCTCTATTCTGGATTGTAATTTAACATTAGATCCGACAAATACGAGTGGAGGAGAAGTCATTAATTCTTCAACCACTGTACCTAATGGGACGGAAATGACATTTATTAACACGATAGAAGAAGGAATCCACACATGGAATATACTCTGCCTTGATTCAGTCAGTCTCAGCAACCAGTCTGATAACCAGACATTAACTGTTGATAGTAGTACACCTTCATCTGTTACATTAAATAATCCTGCTGACGGAGCAAACAGTTCAAGCACCTCTTTTGACTTTAATTGGACAGTGTTTGATAATATTGACTCCTCTTTGTTATGTAATCTTACTATAGATTCTGTTGTGAACCAATCCGATGTTGAAAGTACGAATGGAACTGACACAAATTTCACATTGGGAGGGTTTACTGATGGGGCGCATGATTGGAATGTTACTTGTGTTGATGATGCTGGAAATACAAATAGTTCTTCTACTTTTAGTTTTACTGTTTCAACAAGTGCTCCAACTATAACTCTAGATCAACCTTTAAATGCTTCAACAATAAATACGTCTGTAGTCACTTTTAATTTTACTACAGTGAGCAATGTTTACGCCACAATAGAGTCATGTAATTTAACATTAGATCCAACAAATACGAGCGGAGGGGACATTATCAACAGTACTACGGACATAGCAAATGACACAGTCACTACTTTTGAAAATAGTATAGTTGATGGCACCCATATATGGAATGTACAGTGTACAGATTCTGCAAGCAATATCGGATTTTCAGATAATAACACATTCACATTAGATTCAATTGCACCAAGTGTTAGTTTAGAATTCCATAATAGTAATGACAATGTGCAGACAACCTTTGAGTATGGAGAAACAGTCACTCTTCGTTGCACGAGAAGTGATGCTGCTGAGTTTAATAAAACTATTTTTGAAGTGCAACCTCCTGGAGGTTCTTTGAGTACTAAATCAATCAATTTGAACACGGGTTCATCTTCTTCAACATTGGAATTTGATTTAGTGGGTGAAGAAACACGAGAATTGGGAGATTTCCTCGTATATTGCACAGTAGAAGACACAGCCGGTAATTCTAATCAGTCAAATGCAACGTTTAAAACACAAAGAGCTATAATAAATGAAGGGGGAAGTGCAGGCATTAAAGGATTCTCCAATCCTATTAGTAAAATAAAGGTGAAGGAAGGTATCAATGATGTTGGTACCATAACAGTTAATGGGGTAAGCAGGCTTGTTGGAAAAGGTGCAAGTCTAAAAATGAGTATAAATGGAGAAGAGCATACACTCACTGTAAAAGAGATTAGTGACAATGAACTTATCATAACCTTACAGTCAACTCCGATGGATGTCACTATCAAAAAAGGAGAAATGAAGTTAATTGATCTCAACAAAGATGGTATTAATGATTTGAGTGTTACCTATCATAAAGAATTCCAAAATACCGCAGACATTAGTTTAGCACTCTTATCATCTCCACTGAAGAAAGAAGAAACTGAAAAATCAGAAAAAGTGAAGAAAAATTCTGAAAATAAGATAAAAGAAAAAGGAGGTGCAAAACCACTTATTCTTGTTTCATTCATTGTTCTTGTTATTATTGTTGCAGGATATTTCCTCGTGATTAAAGAAAAGAGGAGAGCACGAAAATAAATTAGGCAATACCAGAGTTATCAAAATCTGCATGTGCTAATCCATTATCTCCTACTCTAAGGATGCGGTAAGATATAAGTATGTCTAGACGCATTGTCCTAGTGTACAACTAGCAAAATGAGAGTTCATAACATAGCGACAATCTTTGACTATAATATAAATATTGTTTTGGATTCCTGGAATGCCAGTATCGCTCCCGCAAACAACATCAGTTGCCATAAAGAGCGGGAAGCTCGTCCCGTAACAGATATCAGGCACGAATAAAGAGGTCGGGAGTCCAGGAATTGGAGGATTTAATACGCCGTTTGCGCCGCTGGAAGAGGGTGGAGTGAGGAAGTTTGCTCCTAAATTTTGAATGGTAAAGGGAAGAGGATCGTTATCGATGCATGAGCTCACGCCATACGGACCAAATATGAGTGGATTTGCAGAGATGAAGGTAACTGTTTTTGTGGTGGAGGCTGTCTGTAATGGATTGGATGTTTTTGTTGCAGTGACTGTTTGCTTAAATACTTTACTTAATAAGATTGCCTCGTTTATTCTTTCATTCCAATAAGAGGTGTAAATGGGAATAGGTCTTGACGTATCCTATGGAACTGAAGAGGCATGTAACAACATCAAAAGTCTGTGAAGGTTAAAATTATATGCCTAGAGGAAGAGTCATGCTATATCCATTGCTTAAGAGAAGTTCATTGCCATTCCACGCGACTCCTTGAATGTAAAACGTTGCTCCAAGGACTGATTTGGGAATGTCAATAGTAACAACACCATTTGTATCAGCATCTTGGTAAGGAGAGCTAGTTAAGTTGAAGTGTAAGATTCCAAAGAGGAGTGGTTGTGTTAAAGGAAGGACAGGAAAGTTATAATAAACTGGTGTGTTGTAATTAATAATGTCTCCGTAATAGCGAATGACAAAGTTTGTTCCAGCAAATCGTGAAGTTGATGTGGTTAAAGTTCCAACAACAGTTTCTGGGGGAAGAGATGAAAGGTTGAAGAAGTTCGAATTAGGTTGGAAACTAAATTGTGTTTCAAAAAGATCTCCGAAAACATGAGATAGGGGAGTGCCACTTCCTCCTCCAATATTGGTTACGTTTAAGAAAGGTATTACTGAAAGTTGAGGATCATTTGTTATAATAATTTCATCAATGATACCATGAAAATGATAATTTTGACCAGGTTCACCCCAAGCAATGTAAAGATTCTGACTATTAGAAGAGCTTATAGGGACATTTTGAGCAGATGTTTCTTCTTGTCCATTAACAAAAAGTTTCAAAATATTTCCATCATAGGTCATTCCAACATGATACCAAACACCTACTTGTAAAGTTGTTGTTCCATTAAGATCAGTCCATGTAGAACCACTTCCCGAAAAAACTCCCCCACGAAGTTTATTATTATAAATTTGAAGATAATAAGGCCCATTACGAGATATAATTGTTCCGTCAGTAGAAGAATCTCTTTTTATCCATGCACTAATAGATAAAGTTGGTAACTGTAAGAAAGGTGAATAAGGAACAAAAATTTTGTCATCAATCCCATCAAACTGCAAAGCGTATCCAGAGATGCTATCGCTAGTCCATGTAGGACTTCCTTGAAAAGTTCCTGTATTCCCGTTTCCACTAGCATCAAGAACTGTTGTTCCATTCCCTTCATCAAATGGCCAATAGGCAACAGGAGCAGCAGTAACAAGAGAAGTTCCAAAAATAAAGAAGAGAACAAATAGGATAGAATGAATAGGTGTACGAAGTGCCCCCATAGAAAAAGAAAAGGAAGGGTTGTATTTAAGAGTTATGATAAGAACCGCTCCTGACGGGATTTGAACCCGTGTTCTGGGATCGAAAATCCCATGTCCTAGACCGGACTAGACGACAGGAGCTTTGAACGTTTTCTGACGGATTGTATTTTATAAAGGTTATGCAGAGGGAAACCAGTAACTATTTAAAGATTAAAGAGCAAGAAGAGGAAACGATGAAAGTAAAAGAGGTTATGACGAGGAATGTGATTACATGTATTCCTGAAGAGACAGTGAAGGATATTGCTGCACGCATGGGGAAGCATGATCTGGGAATGCTTGTTGTGGTTGAAGATAATTATTCAAAAATATTGCAGGGTGTGGTGACGGATAGGGATATCTTAAGAAGGGTGATTGGAAAAGATTTGGATGCACGGCGTGCAAGAGTTGAGGATATCATGACAAAAAAGATTGTGAGCGTCTTTCCAAATGACTCATTAACAGATGCAGTGCGTTTGATGAAGGTGAATGGGGTGAAAAGATTAGTGGTGACTGATGAAGCGAATCAGTTGATAGGAATCATTTCAAATTCTGATATTGTGAAGGAGTTCATGGAAATCAGAAAGAAGATGGTTGATTTGACCATTGGGTTCTAGTTATAAAAAGAAGAAAGATGGAAATGAAGAAGGTTCAAGAAAGAATTGTGCATTTTGCCGAACAACGAGCGCGAGCAAAGGGTGTTGAGTACACTCCAGAGATAGCATATATCCATTTAACAGAAGAGCTCGGAGAAGTGGCGCAGCAGTTGTTTAACAAAAAACTCAGGCCAGACTTGTTTGACGAGGAAAATTTACGAGAGGAGATTGTCGATGTTATTTTGGAGTCTCTAATTCTCGCAGATCTATGTAAAGTCAATCTTGATCATGAAGTAGGAAAGAAAATAGATAACCTATTTGAAAAGCACAGGTTTAAAGAAAAAGCATTTTCTTGATTATTTGTTACCAGTGAAGATTGCATACAAAAACAAAAGGATTGCAATGATTACTAATGCAAATAAGATAACATCTTTAATTTTTGATGACATATTCATACCTCCTATGAAGATAATAGAAAAAGAAGACGAGTATAAAAATGTATCCTCCCAAGAGTCCTGTAAATCCTTCAGGAGAGTTGTATTTGGTAATTGAGAGATAATATCCTAATGCTGCAGCAGTTCCTATAATAGTTACTATTGCGGTAAGGGTGGTAGCAATTGCTGAATCTCTTTCATAGACTTGCATAAAAAAAGATGGAAAAAGAGGTTAATAAAGTGTTATACGCAAAAAAGAAAATATTTTCGGGAGAAGGAATAATATTTTCACAAAATCAATAAATCTGGGCCGGGACGGATTTGAACCGTCGACCACTAGCTGTCTTAGAGCTGTTCTTCCTCTCACGTGGGTGAGGAAGTGTCGTATAAGACTAGTGCTCCAACCAGGCTGAGCTACCGGCCCATGGATATAAAAAGGAGGTGAGTTCTTTTTAAAGGTTGTGAGTTCGCTGCGCTCACGCGTTAGGGTTGTGATTGTTTCCAGAGAATGTTGAAGTATTCTATGAAACTGGTTGCGATGTCTTGTGATTTAATGTAAATAGAAGTTATTTTTTTGCCAAAGATAATGATAATTGTTCTGTCTTTATGGACGTTAATCGCAACAGGAGATGTATGTTCAATAAAGCGTGTTGTTGTTCCTTTATATTTTTTTGAAGAGTAGAGTTTTCTGATGACGTCTCGTTGATCAATATTATAAAGCATTTTTGTTTTGATGCCCTTTTGTTGTCTCCAATCATGGACGCGAACAAAGAATGCAAGTACTGCTGCTTCTTCATTACTTCCGATAGTTCCTCCAATCACATAACAGGTTTCTCCTGGTTTGAGGAGGTCTACTTGTTCTCTGAACATAATTTCCAGTCCTTTTAATCCAGTTAACATTTCAACTTCTCTCTCTTCTTTTGAAGAGTAGAATGTGTCTAACAAATGAGGGAGAATGGACTGTGCTTGTTTTTCTACAGTTGTGATGTGTTCTTTTTTCTCGTGAAGATAGGTAAGGATTTGTTTTGGGTTTGTTGGTTTGAAGTGTTTTACTTTATCTCTAATGTAAATAGAAACAAGTCCTTTTTCTTGCAATTTTTCCAGGAGCTCGTATACTTTAGAACCAGCAACGCCTGATGTATAAACAATAGCCCCCCGTGTTGAGTCTCCTAATTCGAGGAGTGCGAGATATACGTTTTTTTCTGATTCTGAGAGTCCAATTTCTCTAAGGATGTTGTCATTCATAGTCCCCCTATAGGGTAACCTAATATTTAAATATTATTTAACTACTAATTAGTGAGTAATAAAAAGGAAATGATAAAAATGAACAGACAAAAACAAAGAACAATAAAAATAGCATTAATCATAATTGTAATAATAGGCATAATGTTAATAGAAGGATGCAACAGAAAAGACGCGGTAAAAGAGCCTATAAAAATAGGAGCAGTGCTAAGCATAACTGGATTTGGTTCAGTATATGGGGAGAACTCTCGAAATGGGATTGAACTTGCAGTAAAAGAAATAAATGAAGCTGGTGGAGTAAAAGGAAGACCTCTCAAGGTAATTTATGAAGATGATGCCACCGATGGAAAAACAGCAGTAACTATAGTGAATAAGTTCATAAGTGTTGATAATGTTGATGCCATTATTGGAGGGACATGGGATTTATCTTTAGAGCCAATTGTTCCTATTGTTGAAGATGCAAATTTGCTTATTATAAACCCATCAACAGGGAACACAAAAAAAGATTCAAGATTGAGTCCTCAGTTATTTAGAACATGGCCTTCTATCCATTATCAGGTGAGTAAATTCGAACCGATAGTAAAAAAAGAGAGTATCAAGACAGCAGTCATCTTTAGGAACAATGGTCCATGGGCTTTTTCGCACAAGACAAATCTTGAAGAGCTTTTGGAGAAAAACAGAGGAAAACTTATTGAAGATTTTGTTGGAGTCAATATAGACAATAATGATTTCCGTTCAGAAATTAGCAAAGCGAAAGTACTTCAACCTGATGCAGTCTTCTTAGCAGTTGGTTATAATGATGCAGCAAATATTGTTAAGCGTATGAAGGAACAAGGGTTTAAAGCAATTATTCTAAGCAGTGAAGGTTCGTTAAATGACGCACTTGATTTAGGATTAGTATCTGTCGAAGATGCGGATGGATCATATATGATTAGTTTACGTGCGCAAGATAAAGAATTTATTGAAAAATACAAGAAAGAATATGGAAAAAAACCAGGAGTATCTGCAGATACCGCATATGCAGCTCTTAAAATATTAGCTGAAGCGTATGAAGAAACAGGGACAACAGAGACTAATATAATTCGGCAATATCTTCAAGGGTTACCTCTATTTGATGAGAATGGAGATGCATTGCATGCTGTACCTATATATAAAGTAGAAAAAGGAACACGCATATTACAAGAAGAGTAAAACTCTTTAGCTAAACAACCCTTTCAGCCACTCCCAAAATCGTGTCCAGAATCCTTGGGGAGGTGTAGGCTGTTCTATTACAGGTTGGCAGTCTTGGCTGCACGTAAGAGAATTTTCTCCAGTTTCGCATTGTCCATTCCCGCAGACAGGTCCGGGAGGTGTGCAGTCGGCAGGGCAATTAGTAATGTCTTCTCCTGCATCGCAATCGTTATCTCCGCACACAGGGAGTGCTGCAGGCGCATCGCAGTCTTGTGCACATGTTTCCCATCCTTCATCAATATCACATATAGTATTCCCGCAGTCATCAAGAAGAGTGCTTTGGGGAATATTAAGGATGGAAGATGTTCCACTGGTGATGGCCACAATCACATCAGCAAATGCTTGACCAAGGGGATAATAAATGTCAAGTGTGTCCGGATTGTCATCATCTTTTTCAAGTCGCACGCCATAATCGCTGAGTGCAACGGTTAAGTCATCATCAGTTTCAATGGTCAAGGAGCTTTGACTGGGAATGTCAATGTCTACTTCATCCCCATTGCGCACAAGGGAAAGGGTAATGACTTCATCTCCGCTACTTCCGTCAAACTGTTCTGCTTCAGTTGTTAAGGTGATGGCGAATGTTCCTCCAGGAGTGATGCTGCTGCCAAGGTCGAAGATGGCTCCTCCTTGGGTGACAAGCTTGACTTCACTCCCATCAACGTCGCCATCGTTGTCCATGTCAATGGCAAGGCTGTAGTCAGGTGCTGCACCAACAAACACGCGGTAGGTTGTTCCTCCAATGATCAAGTCTCCTGCTGCGTCTATGCCTTCAGTGCCTTGGTAGTTCACAGCGATTGAACCTTGAGCAATGTCATCAAAGGAAAGTTGGTTATCTTCTGCATCAACGCTTTCATATCTGAGGATGTGTGTTCTTCCGCTTCGGTCATTGTCATCAGTCACGATGAAGTAATCATTTTCTCCGATGATGAAGTTGCTGGTGCTTGTTCCTTCAATGAAATGGAGCGCGTCAGACCCGTCTCCAAGCACGAGGTTGCCGCCATCATTTGTTACAAGGTCAACAATGTACGAATCGCCTCTTTGGTTGGCGAAGCGGAGCTGGTATTGGCTATCGCCAGAGGGGTCAAAGGTGATGAGTGTGGGTTCAGTGTCGTCGCTTCCCTCTCCTCCATACACAATGTCCCAGTCGAACAGCAGTCCTTCAGGTTCGTCAAGGTAATTGCTCAAGCGTTCCCCTACAGGAACATACACATCAGGTCCATCAATGCCGTCTGCTTCAAGTTTGTAGGTGATGCTATTCATGCGAAACACGTTGCCGGATGTGCTTCCTTTGATTTTGACAGATCCCTTGTCTATGGTTTCTCCATTCACCATGACGTCTGAGGAGAAGGAATCGTCAGAAGCGTCATCACTAAAGGTGATTTCCTTTGATCCGATGAAGAATTCAACTAAGTCTTTGCCGTCGCCTGATTCTCTGAGGAAGACGCGGAGCACGCCAATTCTGATGCCATCAACAATATCAGATTGTCCTTGTTCGAGTTGGTTCGTGAGTTCTCCGTTCACTTCAAAGGTTGCTTCGCGTGCGTTATCATCGATGATAAATATTTCCACAGTGTATGGTTGTCCATTGACAGTGTATTGTTTTGCTTCTCCCTCTTCAAGGATGTCAGAAAATTCTCCGCCGACAAAAGACATGCTGATGGTGTTGCCATTTTTTCGTGCTTCAGTGATTTGGTAGACGCTGCCAAGCATGTTAATGTCTTCCCCTTCATAATCATCAATATTGCTTCCGTCAATCTCGCTTTCGAACGGTCCTGAGAAAAGCAATTCATACTCAAAGATGTCTTCATCAAAGAGGAGGTAATGTCCTACATCATTGTCCTCATTTTCTCCAAGGATGGCTTTGCCGCTGTTGAGGTTGTTGTTAAATCGAATGATTTGTGAATACTCACTGCTTCCTCTTGCATTGGAGACAGTGCCGTCATCAAGTGCTTCCAAGTCTTCATTAGTGAGGCTGTTCACTACATCTCCGATGCGCTCGTTGATTTCGAGCTGGTCATTTGTGGTGCTGATGGAGAACGTTTCAACTGCTCCGTCAAGGGCAGAAGGCTGGCTAGGCTGTTGGGTGAGAGGTGCAGGAATGCAAGCGCCATCCTCGCAGCTCCCGCTGCAGGTGATGAATTGAAAGATGAGGTTGTTGTTTTCGCAGAGGAATTCTTGGACTAATGGCTCGTCAGAAACGCACGTGTCTTCCACATCATTGAATCCAGTGCGTACTGTCCCTTTAAACAGCGGGTTAAGACCATCTGAGTCAACGCAGGGTTGCAAGACTTGGTAGCCGACATAGGAGAGTGATGCTGAAAAGAATCCGAGGAAGATGATGATGAGGCTGATGAGGATGATAAGGTTGTCTTTAACCAATGGAAATGCACCTCTGTTGATGGAAACAGATGCGTTTCGTCGTATTTAAACCTTCGTATGGGAACAAAAGGCTTTTTAATGATTCAAAAAAAGAAGAGAGTATGATTGTCGGAATTTGCGGAAAGGCGAATGTGGGGAAGTCTACCTTTTTCAAGGCAGCAACCTTGGCAGATACTTATATTGCGAATTACCCTTTTGCAACGATTAAGCCAAACACAGGGGTTGCGTATGTGAATGTGGAGTGTGTGGATAAAGAGTTTCGCACGCAGTGCAATCCTCGGGAGGGTTTTTGTGTGGATCATAATCGTTTTGTGCCGGTGCAATTAATAGATGTTGCAGGGTTGGTTCCGGGTGCGCATGCAGGCAAGGGTTTGGGCAACCAATTTTTGTCTGATTTGAATCAGGCAGACGTCTTGATTGAAGTGATTGATGCTGCGGGTGCAACGAATGAGAGGGGGGAGCCAACAGCAACGAATGCGAGAGACCCTGCAGAGGATATCAAGTTTTTGGAGTATGAATTGGATATGTGGTATGCACAAGTGCTGCAAAGAAGCTGGGATAAGGCGAAGCAGAGGATTCATTTGAAAGAGGATGCAGTAAAGGTGATAACGCAGCAGTTATCTGGGATGAAGGTGACTGAGGAGATGGTGAAGGCAGTTGTTGCAAAGCTTCCGGAGAAAATTAGTGAATGGAGCAGTAAGGTGATGGAAGAAATAGCATCTGCATTGAGGAGGACGTCAAAGCCGATGATTATTGCTGCAAACAAGGTGGACATTCCGGAAGCTGAAGAAAATGTGAAGCGCTTGCAAAAGCAGTTTCCGCAGCTGAAGATCATCCCGGTTGCCGCGGATGCTGAGCTTGCCTTGCGCGAGGCGACGAAGAAGGAGCTCATTCAGTACATACCAGGGAGTGGTGCATTCGAGATGAAGAAAAGTCTTCCGAAGGTGCAGGCAGATGCGCTGCAGTATATTAAGGATAATGTGCTGGGAAAATGTGGGTCAACAGGAGTTCAGGAGTGTTTGAACATTGCAGTGTTTGACGTGTTGAAATATATTGCAATTTTTCCAGGTGGGGTGAATAAGTTAGAGGATAAGGATGGGAATGTGTTGCCTGATTGTTTTTTGTTGCCGCAGGGTGCGACTGCGCTTGATTTTGCATTCCGCATTCATTCAGATATTGGGAATAATTTTGTCAAGGCTGTTGACGTAAAGACAAAGCGTGCAGTGGGGAAAGATCACATCTTGAAGCATCGTGATGTGATTGAGATTATGACAAAGAAATGATATTATTGGTCAGTACGACCGTAATGATATCGATCCCAACTTAATCCTGGTGCGACAGGCAAAGGCTGTTGTGTTTTATATCTGTTCCAGCTTAATCCAGGTGCAACAGGAAGTGCTGCGGATTCTGGAAGAGGAGTGTTTGAATGAACAGAGGAAGTTAAACGTTCTTCCCAGTAAGCAACTTCTTCAAGGTCAGCGTTGTTGAATAAAGCTGCAACGCAGGAATCGAGTTGAAGTGGAGCTGGTGCAACGAGTGCAGCAGGAACGCTTCCATGATCCGATAATTCTAATGTGGTGTCTTGCATGTGCAGAGTTCTCCAAATAAGATAGGAAATGAATAACATTTCTAAATATATAATAATTTATATATATTCATGATATAATATGTATGATTTGGAAAGTTACGTGACTTTGAAGATTGCTGAAGTTTGCTTGCCTGATCCGTCAGTAAGGACGAGTTGGTAATAATTGTTTGGCTTGTAGGAGCGGACGCTGAGTCGATACTCTTTGGTGCTCGTACAGAGGTGGTTGCATTTTCTTGGGTCAGTACAGAGAGGTTCACAAACTTTGATGGCTTGGATCGTGCGAAGAACAGTGCATGTTGTGGGGAATTGAGAGGGTGCTGCGAAGATTGATTGGGAAGTGTCTGTTGCGCATTGGTCGACGCGAATTAGGTCTGCATAACCTTTAGGTGAAGGGACTACAGTGAAGGAAAGTCCTCGGTCTTTTCTGTTGATAATGTTTCGGGGGAGAAAAATGAAGCTGACTGCGGGTATTTCTTTAGGAATGAGAGGAGTATTAATAAATTTGCCAGTGCTCGCTTTCGCGACAAAATGTCCGGTGATATTATTTCCCTGGTTAATGAGTGTCATGAATCCTATGAAAAGGATGGAAATGGCAAGAATGATGATCAGGTTTTGTTTCATGGTTGGGAAGGTGTTTCTTGAGTTTCTGGAATGATAACAGCGCATATGGGTTGTTTGTCTTCGATGAGTGCAACGGCGCAGTCTATAGCTTCATCTCCACAGTAGGTGTGTGCGGTGATGCTCCATCTGATAAGGTCGTTGTCAGGTGCATGTTTTTGGCAGGTGATGTAGGGAAAGACTTTCTTGGTGAAGCACAAATCGTCGAGTGTTGCAACGGGTCGGAAAAAGAGTACTTTATCGACAACGTCTCCTTGCTGGATGGTCCCGCGAAAGTCTCCTCCTGCCCTGTTAACATTGCAGAGGTAAAAAGCAGTGTTTTTTTGGTAGATGTTGGTGCCTTGGAATGATTCTCCAGTGGATGCGCTCACGCGTTGACCGAGGCGGACTTGCATGCCTGTAAGTGAGGCAGGTGAATGTGTAGAAGGGGTAATGGAAACAAAGACAGCAATGCTGAAGATGCCGATGGCAAGGATGACAAAAGGCTTACTGTAGTGGAAATGGAGAGAGGAACGATGTGTTCGTCTCTGGCGGCGCGAGTGAACCATAGGTAAAAGGAGGGGTGAGAATATTTAAAGTCTTTGGCTGGGGAAGTGTTATGATTTCCTGATGAAATGGAGAAGTTTGGCAAGAGGAAGCGTGTTGATCACATCTCGTGTTGTTGCCCATCCTCTACGTGCTTGTGCAATGCCATACATGATAAAGGGAAAGTGATCAGTTGCGTGGCTGTCTGTGTTGATGCAAAGCTTGACGCCTTTTTTGACTGCAAGCTTTACATGACTATCTTTCAGGTCAAGGCGATCAGGTGAGCTGTTTATTTCAATGGCAACCTTGTTCTTTTTTGCTGCTGCAAATACAGCGTCAGTGTCAAAAAGGTAGGGCTCTCGTTTGTTGATGAGTCTGCCAGTGGGGTGTCCAAGGATGGTGACGTGTGAATTTTCGAGTGCAGTGGTGATGCGTTTTGTCATGGCTTCTGGTGATGCTTTGAATCGGGAGTGGACGCTTGCAATAACAATGTCAAGTTTGTCAAGAAGTGTATCATCGTAGTCTAAGCTGCCGTCAGGAAGAATGTCTACTTCTGATCCGGTAAGGATGGTGATTGAAAATTTCTTTTGCAGTGTTTCAATTTCTTCGATGTGCTGTAATAGTCTTTTTGTATCAAGGCCGTGTGCGACGTGTAAGCTTTTGCTATGGTCGGTGATGGCAACGTATTGGTAGCCTATCTGTTGGGCCGCTCTGATCATGTCTTCTGTGCTGTGCGCACCGTCACTCCAGGTGGTGTGGACGTGGAGGTCTCCTTTGATAGAATTGTAAGGGATGAGTGAAGGTATGGTGTGTGTGCGTGCAAGGGTGATGGATGCAGGGTCTTCGCGGAGTTCTGGGGGGATGTACTGCAAGCCAAGTTTTGTGTAAATGGATTGTTCGGTTGCTCCGGCAACAGGTTTCGTTCCTTTATAGAGCCCATATTCATTGAGTTTGTATCCTTTTTTGATGGCGATGTTGCGCAGGAGGATGTTGTGGTCTTTGCTTCCGCTGAAGTAGAGGAGTCCCGCGCCGAAGCTTGGGGCAGGAAGGGCGCGAAGATCGCAATTGATATGTTCTTGGAGGACAACAGAAGCTTTTGTTGGTCCTTGGGCAAGGATGCGTGTAACAAGGGGAAGTGAAGTGAAATGCTTCATGACCTTTTCTGGTGTATCTGTAACAACAAGCAGGTCAATGTCGCGAATGGTTTCTTTCATTCGTCTGAGGGATCCTGCAATCTCAGCGCGTTGAACTGCAGGGTGTGCGCGGAGGACGTGGACGAGGTGGAGTGCAAGGGGAAGGACTACGCCGAGGAGTTGTCGTTCATTTCCTTGAGCAACCAATCCGATGCCTTTAAGGATGTCGTGTTCGCTTTTTTTGCCGAATCCTGGGAGCGTGCTTATTTTTCCTGTGTGCGCTGCCTTTTTGAGTGAAGAAAGGTCTTTGATGCCTAAGGTGGTGTAGAGTGTCCATGCCTTTTTTGGTCCAAGTCCGGGGACTCGCAGCAGATCGTATAATCCTTTGGGGATGCTTGCTTTGAGTTTCTCAAATTCATGAATGTGTCCTATGGTGATGTATTCAATAATCTTGTGCGCGAGCGCGTCTCCAATGCCTGGTATTTCTTTCAGTCCGTTAATTCCTCTCTTTATGTAGGTGTCAGACAGTTCTTCGCCGAGCGTGAGGATGATGCGTGCTGCTTTGCGGTAAGCCACGGGCTTCCAGGGGACGCGTTGCATGTCAAGGATGTCTGCGATGGTGTTGAAGATTTCAGCGATGGCAGTGTTGGTCATGGGTAACCTCTTTTCTTGAAAAGAGAGAACAATGAAATTTAAAAGAGTTTCTTCAGCAAAAAGGTTATAAATTCGGTTTGTTTCGAAAGAAGAAATGAAGGAAACGAACATTCGCATTACAGAAATAGGAATGGAGGGCTATGAGCCGCGAGATGGGGGGGCAAGTATTAAGGTGTCGTATAACCGCGATGGTCAAGAAGAAAACATGTATAAGAAGGTGAAGATAGAGAATCCGGAGAAGTTGTGTGGGGAGATTGTCAAGGATGTGAAGGGCAGGTGCAAGTTGGAGATGAGTGAAGTTGATGATTTGGTGGGAAGTATTTTCGTGATTCGGGTTGTTGATGAGGACAAAACAGAGGAGAAGTTGTTTAATTTCTTTGCGAAAGTGTGTGACAAGGTAAGAATGTTGCGTCATACAAGGGATCATGTGATGTATATGCGGTTGTATGACGAGATTAAAATGGAAAAGATGAAGCTGTAAGGGAAAGATGGGTTCTCGTGTGGTATGTTGTGGGATTGAATCGACTGCGCACACATATGGCATTGGCATTGTGGATGAGAAGGGAAACATATGTGCAGACCAGCGTGCAACAGTGAAGCCAAAAAAAGGCGGCATTATTCCGACAGACGCTGCAAATCATCATGAGAAGGTGAAAGATGTCTTGTTTCAAAGTGCGCTTACTGAGGCAGGGATAAGTGAAGAAGATATTGATATTATTTCTTTCTCCCAAGGTCCGGGATTGTCGCCTTCGTTGTCTGTGGGTTTGCGGTTTGCGAGGGCGCTTGGGCAAAGACTGAAGAGGCCAGTCATAGGAGTGAATCATTTGTGTGCGCATATTGAGATTGGAAAGGCAATCACAAGGGCAAAAGATCCTGTGTGTATTCTGGTGACAGGTGCAAACACGCAAATGCTTTCGTTAGAGGGAGGAAGATATCGGGTGATGGGAGAATCGTTAGATGTAGGGTTGGGAAATGCGTTGGATAAGTTTGGCAGGTGTATGGGCATTCCTTTTCCAGCAGGTCCGGTGATTGAAGAGTTAGCAAAAAAGGGTGCGTATGTGGAATTACCGTATACAGTGAAGGGGATGGATACTGCCTTTGCAGGATTGGTCACAAAGTGTGAAAGTCTGGTAAAAAAAGGAGTGAAGAAGGAAGATCTCTGTTTTTCGTTTCAGGAAACAGCGTTTGCAATGATGACTGAGGTTGCCGAGCGTGCTCTTGCGTACTCTCAAAAAAAGGAGTTGTTGTTAATTGGGGGTGTCGCGGCAAATCAGCGCTTGTCTGCAATGATGAAGATGATGTGTAAAGAAAGGAAAGCAAAGTGTTTTTTGGTGGGTGTGAAGTATGCGGGTGATAATGGGGTGATGATTGCACAGCTGGGGATACAACAGTGGAAGAAGGGAAAAAAAGGTGTGAGCGGAAAATCTCTTGATATCAAGCCTGCATGGCGTTTGGAAGACGTGGACGTAACGTGGGAGAAAAAATGAAGGTTTATATAGGAGAATTTCAGCACTCAGGGAAATGAAGAGGGGTTTAGTGTTGCCTGATTATGAGTATGATGATATTGTAGATATTGATGATGCGTTGTTGAAAGGGAAGAATCTCATTATTTTTGACGTGGATAACACCTTAGTTTTTCCAGAAACGACAACGAGTAAGAAGAAGATTATCAAGTGGGTCAGGAAGAGAGCAAAAGAGTACACCTGTGTGTGCGTCTCAAACAGCAAGACGATTGCAACAAGAGCGCGAAAGATTGAGAGGTTAGTGGGGTGTAAGGTTATCATTTCAAGGCATAAAAAGCCGTGGAATGGACTATTCAGAGACATCGAGAGAGTGCAGCCAGTAGTGCCGAAAAAGACGGTGTTGATTGGAGACAGGATATTAACAGACATACTTTTTGGGAATGCGCATGGGATGACGACAATATTGGTAAAAAGGTTTGCAACAAGGGAGAAAGTATCAACAAAAATATTGCGTGCCTTTGAAGCAACAATCAAGTGGGTGTGTGAAGCAATGGAAGGGAAAGTTAATATAGAGAAAAAGGCACAAGAGGAAGATGCTTAATGAGGTGCTGATTGTAACAGTGATTATTGAAGTGATGACAGTGGTGTGTCGGATAAAGTTTGGGTCGAAGAAGGAAAGGATACTCCAGCAAAGGAAAAAAATGAGGGTGCATCACAGTTACATTGGTGTGGGGGTAGCAGGAGTATCGCTTCTGTTTATTAATCAAATAGTATTAGTAATAGGATTGTCACTGCTCTTTTCTGATCTCTTGCATCATTTTGTGGTGTTGCCGTTGTGGGTGAGGAGAACAGAATTTCCTTAGATAATGAGGCGAGTCATGATGAATCTGCTGGGCACAATTTCAGTGCCTAAGGTTCCTTGAATTCTGAAGTCTTTGTATGTTGCGTCAAGCACAGGATCGTCAAGAGTGACTTTTTGGTAGGTTTTTTGCGCGACATCTAAAATGAACGTGTTCAATTCTTCTTTCCCGGGAAAGGTGATGGTTGTCATAAACTTTTTGTCTTCTCTGATAATAGAGAGGGGTATGCCTTGTCCTTCGCAGATGATTTTTGTTATTTTCTTGTCATTCATGAGTGCGCGAACAATGCCAAGGTGAAGAAGGTCTCTGTTGAGGTAGTAGCGGATGATCGCAAAGTCTTCATCGTCGTAGTCGACAGATAATTTTTTTGCTGTTTTTGTGATGATTTTGGAAAGGGCGCGCTCGTTTTTGAGGAGTGCAGGGTTGGTAATTTGGGGTTTGATGTCGATCAGGAGTTTGGTGATGACAGGATCAATTGTTGGTTCAATAACAGCGTACTTGTTTCCTTCGATGTCTGCGCGTGCGACAACGGCATGAGTATTTTCATCGATGACGAGCGGGACGTGAATGATTTTGATTTCGGTGATTGAAGGCTGTGGAGGTAAGGGAGGTGTTTCCGGAGTGAGTGCAGATGCGGTGAATGCTGGCAGGGGTGTAATGATGCGTGGGGGTTGAATGACGCGCCTTTTTTCGATGCGTGGCTGTTGAAAAACAGGAAGAGGGCTTGGGGGAGCTGCTCGTTCTTCAGGAAGTGGTTGTTGTGTTTGATGAGGGGAGGGTTTATGTTTTTGCGCAAGCGCGTACGCGACTTGCGTCACGAACGTGTTCAAGATGTGGAGGTGTTTTCCCACAAGAGGATGATTGATGCGAAAGAGTATTTCATGCATGTCCTTGTCAAGAGTTCCTTTAAGTTCATCATAGATGAAGTGAATGTTTGTGTCGATGTCTTGTGCTGGTGTGTGCGTATCAAGAGGAATGAAGTGATCTGCAGCTGCGGGGGGTTGTTCGTGATGAGGGAGAGAATCGTCTGTTGTGTGTGGTGGTTGTTTTTCAGGTTCAGGAACATCAAAGAGGTGGTTTTCTAGGGATGAGGGTTCTGGAGAGGAGTCTTTCTTTGGTGATTTCATGAGAAGGGTTAGATGCGGGGGAGTTTTCTTGGTTCGTATTCTTCCCTGCTGAATCCGACAGATGTTTTTTCTCGGATGAATTTCTCAATTAATACGAGTCCTCGTGCAATAATCTTGTTCTGTTCAAGTAAGGCTTCAAGTTTTTTTGATAATGGTTCAGACATTTCGCTGCGTTCAATGTTTTTCGCTGCTTCTTCAAAGAGCGCAAGGAGTCTATCAGTGCGTTCAGTCATTTTTTTGACTCCATCGACGAGTTGGATGCTCACTTTTTGGAGAGTGATGTTGTTTTTGATGAGTTCTTCAAGAACGTCTTTGCTGACTGTAACAGTTGACATTAAGGATTGCCTCTTTTGAATAGGAATGTGCGGGTTGCATAATATTTAAATGTTTTCATTGAAAGAATCATTTTTTTGTGCGGAGTTTGCGGAGTCGTGCGGATGTCTTTTGGGAGATGTCTTGAATGTATGACTGGATGTCAATGTTGGAGAGGGTTTGGGAGAGGCTTGTTTGGCGGTCGTGGACGCGTTCTTTGATCATGCTGATCATGGGAGTGTGTGAAGAAAAGCCAAAGGAGGCAAAAAGATCGTTGTAGAGTGTGGGGATGACTGCACTGATGGTTGTGATGCCGTGTTTTTCGCAGTAATCTAAAGCTTCGTGGAGGAGGGTGTGTACAAAGGTGGATTGTTTTGAGGTATGAAGAGTAATGAAATGATGAATTTCTGCATTGGTGTCGAGAAAGCGCAGCGTCACATAACCGAGAACGCGCTTGCCATGGACAAGGATGAATGGTTTGTCTGTGGGTGATGATTGGATAAGTCGCTTGAGAAGTGCAGGAGAATAGTGCTTTCCTTCGAGAGAGTAGTAATGGTGGAGAAGTGCACCAACCTGGCTAAGGTATTGCTGAGTAAGTGGTTGAAAGACCATGGAAACTCCCCGGAAAAAGAGAGGATAAAGAAATATATAAAGGTTCGTGCGTTAGTAGTCCATGCCGCCCATGCCAGGAGGCATGCTAGGTTGTGGAGCGCTGCCGCCTTTGGAGCTTCCTGCGATGACATCATCAATGCGTAAGATGAGTTCTGCGACTTCGCTTGCACTTTTCACTGCTTGTGTTTTGATCTTTAAGGGTTCGATGACTCCTTCTTTCCACGCGTCCATGACTTTTCCAGTGAACACGTTGATGCCTGCAAACTTTTTTCCTTTGTCGTGCTCTGCTTTCAGGCTTGCAAGGACATCAATAGGATCTAATCCTGCGTTTTCTGCGAGTGTTCTGGGAATGACTTCCATCGCGTCTGCGAATGCGCTGACTGCTAATTGTTCTCTGCCACTGAGTGTGGTTGCGTAGTCGCGGAGTTGTTTTGCCAGTTCGATTTCTGGTGCTCCTGCGCCACCGACGACTTTTCCTACTTTGATGGCTGATATGACATCGCCAACCGCGTCTTTCACCGCGCGTTCCACTTCGTCAACAACATGTTGTGTGCCTCCCTTGACAAGGAGCGTGACTGCCTTCGGATTTTTACATTCTTTCACGTAGGTGAGTGCTTCGTCATTGACTTTTATTTCTTCAACGATGCCTGCGCTTCCCAGGTCTTCCTTGTTGAGGTCATCTAAGTTCATCACAATGCGTGCTCCGGTTGCTCTGCTGAGTTTTTCCATGTCGCTTTTTTTTACTCGTCTGCAGGCGTATATTTTTGCTTTGCTGAGGTAGTGTTGCGCAATGTCATCAATGCCTTTCTGGCAGAAGATGACTGTTGCTCCGGAGTTGATGATTTTCTGTGCTTTTTGTTTGAGCATGAGTTCTTCTTGTTCTAAGAATTTTCCCATCTGGCTGGGGTCGCTAATCTGGATTTTTGCGTCTATCTCGGTGTTTTTGATTTCGACTGCTGCATCAATGAGTGCTATTTTTGCATTTCTGACTTGTTTGGGCATGCCACTATGCACTCTATCTTTGTCAAGAACAATGCCTTTAATCAATTCACTTTCTTCAATGCTACCGCCGACTTTTTTTTCGATTTTGATGTCATCAATGTCAATGCTTGCATCATCAATGACTTGTCTGACTGCATCAACGGTTAGTGTTGCGAGGTGTTCTTTGCTGCTTTCCGCTCCTTTTCCTGTCATGGCGGTGATGGCTATTTTTTGCAGGATGTCGATGTCATCTTGTTTGACGTTTTCCGCGATTTTGTTGAGAATATCCAACGCGCGTTCGCGTGCAATGCGGTATCCTTTTACAATCATTGTAGGATGAATATTTTGAGATATTAAATGTTCGGCATTTTTCAATAATTCTCCTGCAATAACCACAGCTGTGGTAGTTCCATCGCCAACTTCTGCTTCCTGTGTTTTTGCTACTTCAACGAGCATTTTTGCTGCAGGATGCTCAATCTGCATTTCTTCAAGAATAGTCACACCATCATTGGTGACTGTAATGTCTCCCAAAGAGTCCACAATCATCTTGTCCATACCTTTAGGTCCAAGGGTAGTGCGAACTGTTTCTGCAACGAGTTTGGCAGCCATGATGTTTGTTCGTTGAGCGTCTTTGCCCATCATGCGCTGGTATCCTTCAGGTAAGATGAAGACTGGTTGAATTTCTTTGCTCATAATAATAATGCCCCCATATAAAATGACTGAATAAGAAGGAATTCTCAATATGGTATATATAAATATTTCGTTTTCAGGGGCTTTGCACATTATGGGCTTTTTGCACATGATCAACAGAGTTAAGGCTTCATGGAATGCAAAGCCGTTTTCAGGAGAAGCAATTGGTGATAAGAGAGGATGAATAGGGAGAATAGTGAAAACGTTTATTAATGATAAATCAAGAAAGGGTTCATGAATCTTTCATTACAGCAAAGTCTTGGGTTGCGGCAAGAAATAAGCCTTCGTCAGGAGCTCACGCTAAAGCAGAAGCTTGCGTTAGAGCTTGCATTGAAGCTAAAGATAACAGTCAAGCAGCTCTTAAAATTGTTTCCTAATTTGGCAGTGTTGGATGTGCAGAATTATGTGAATTATTGCCGGCAAGAGGAAAGAAGAGACGAAAGGGGTTTGGAAAGGCTTGTTGATGAGCATCGAAGAGTGCAGGATTTTTTGTCAAGGAATCCGACTGCGTATGAGTTCAAGAGGCAGTTTGCTTGGGCGCGGGAGATGTTTGAAGACGCAGAAAGGATAAGATATCAGAGGGTTCAGGAGCAAAGAAGAAGAGAGGAAAGCAGGATGAAGCTGTCATTAGAACTAAGGCCTGCAATAACGCTTACACAAAGTATGTACAGTTCTCTTCCAGGGTGGAGTTTTGTTGAGGCGTATGACACAGGAAAGAAAACAAGTGATTTTCCAAAGAAAAGGATTTCTGGATTCAAGGATCATTCTCTCGTGGAGAGATTAAAAATGATTGATAAGGAGAACGAGGTGTTTCGGTTTAGGTATATAAATGCTGAAGAAGCGAAAGAACTTGGATTGCCTTCAGGGTGCTACAGAGTGCCATTATTGAGAGATAGAAACATTGCTATTGAAGATATTGCGGAAAGAATCCAAGAACGAGAGTATAAAAGTGCGAAGAGAAAAAGAGATGGCGTTTCTGGGTTGGATAGGATTGCGCGTGCAGTGCCATACACAGGATTGCATTTTGCAGTGAAGGAGTTTGTGGAGCAGAATGGTGCAACGCTTGACGATGTGGTTCTTGTAGGAATTGATAGGGGTGGAAGAGTGCCAACATTAATCATGAAGCATGCGCTGGGAAAGCATATTGCTTATTTTGTGAAAGTTGACCAGGGAAGTACACAATTGGATTATCAGGCGTTGAAAAGATTGATGGGGGAAGGAGTGTTGAGGGATAAGTTTGTTGTGTTTGTTGATTCAACAGTTGACAGCGGGAGGCAGATTGAAGCGTTAAAGCATGCAATGAATCAAGCTCAATCATCTGGTTGCAAGGGGTGGGGTGTTGTGGGAAGCAATGAGAACGGTCTTGACTTGCCTTATCATAAGAATACCGATTGGGGTCTTGATCCAGACAAATCATTTGAAGATGATCCTCGGTTGATGGGTGTTGATTATGCAGAAGGTTCTCACGTTCGCGTAAGGGCAGTTCCGTCAAAGACTGCGAGCACGATTCGTGCGGCAATTATGGAGGTTCCGAAAGGGATAGTGTTTGATTTTTCAACAAAAATGAAGAAAGAAGAGCAGGCAGGAAGTCTTGAGAGAAAGATTGAGAGGACAGTGCATTCAAGAGTATGGGAAAAAATAGTGAATAATGCCATTCCGGCAGAGGAAGTTGCGCTCGAGCAGCTTGGAAATGAATCAGGGAAAAAAGTAAGTGTTGTGGTGTCTGGTTCGTCAAACGGGATGAACAGATTTCATGTTTCTTATCTTGAAGGAGTAGGAAGATCGCTTGCTCCATTTGTTGAAGTGCTGTATGTGGGGACAGAGAAGGGAGCTCCGGGTGCAGTGATGAGGGGTGTTGCGAGTGGAGTTGATGAAGTTGTTGTTCTTCGTCCAACATCTGAACAAGAGAGGATGCAAACAATAAGAGCGAATGCAGGAGTCTCTAATGTAAAAATATCATTTGCAGGAAGGGATAAAGAAGAGCATCACAGGAAGCTTGCGGAGAAGGGAGAGGTGCATGTGGTGCTGGATGGCGGAAGAGGAACACTCACAGAGGCAATGTATGCGATGAATCAGGGAAAGCCAACGATTATCCTTTCATCTTCAAATGTGGGAAGATATGTGGGAAGGACGCAAAGCTTGAGGGCAAGGGATAATGTGCGTCTTGTTGATGATTTGAATGGGGTGGTGAAAGCAGTAAGGGATTATGGGATAAAATAAAATCATGAAAAGATATAAAGTCAAGTGACGCAATGCGCATATTGGTGATGTGCACAGAAGAAGTCTTACAATCCTTAAAGAGGAATGCGAAATCGCGCAACGGCTTGTTGCAGTGCTTCATGAGGAGGAACACCTTTATAGAGATTCAGGAAATTGGCATAGTGCGTTATGCTAAAGAGTGTAAGTAAAGAATTTCCTGTGTGAGTTGTTTCTTTGCGAAGGGTGAGGTAAGTGGCGAGTTCGATAATTGCTGATTGTTTGATGTGAGCAGCATAATCAGGTGGCGGAGAAAATGAAGTGAGTGCAAGGTGTGTGGCAGCGTCATGGAGGAGTGTTCGCGTTGCAGGCATGTCAAGGGAGATAATCATGAGGGATGTTTCTGCAGGTGATGCAGAAGAAAGAGAAGTGGCTGTGAAATCAAGTGGTGGGGGGTATCCAAATCCTGCGCGGAAGAATCGTCCAGGTTCTCTTTTGACAGGTCCAAGTTCAAGATTGAATGAGCTGACTAAAGTATCGAGAGATGCGAGAGGGTGTTGAGCAGTGCCAAAGAGAGCAGCAACGCAAAGATCTTGATGAGTATAGAGAAGTGTGTGTCCGTCGCGCGATTCAGTAAGAGCGTTTCCAGAGAAATGAACCATAAAGGAAAAAATAAAGAGGGATTTATAAGGGTTCAGTTATTATGAGGAGGAGAAGATTTATAAAGAATCTCGGCAACAAAAATAAAAGTCTAAAAGGGGTCGCCTCAATGGATCAGACGCAGAAAAGAGATCTTCATTTAATTGTCCCGACATTGTTGGTGGTAGCAGCCAGTTTTTTGGCGTACAGTTGGGCGTCTGTGGATATTTCTTCTCCGTCAACAGCGTATGTGGTGCATGATTCGTTTTTTGAGGATCAGCCAAGAGTGTTGCAGCAAAAGCCAGTGGAGAAGCCGAAATCATCTTCCAGTCTTTTGACAGGTCTGGCAATTGTGGAGCCTGCAAATTGCACAGGTTCTGTCTTGTTTCGAGTGACTGCAGATAATCAGGCGCACGCCTGTCATCCTGATGCATCTTCTACAGCGTGTCCATTAGTTGCATGTAATGATTTGGGATTACCAGCAAGTCCTTCGTATGTGTGTGATCCTTCATGTGCTTCCAGCCCTTTTAACCAGTCGTGTAACAAGGTGATTGGCATTGGAGTTAATATAAGTCAGCAGTTTTCAGCCTCTGGGCATGCGGAGACGAAGAACTTTTCAAATTATGAGGTGAATGTATGCGTAGAAGGGGTGTATTGTGATTATTATAATATTCTGGATATGCCAAATGCTTCATGTAATTCCATTGTGAACGGGTCGCAGTGTGTCGCTTCATTGTCAAGCTACACGAATGCGCATGTGGGAAGTTGCGGACAATATCCGATTAACATTTGTTGCCGAGGTGCTCCGGGATTCTTCGGCCCATTGGATAGTGATGGCGATGGCATTCCGGATGACGGTGATACTTCTGGTATTGCAGGTGATCATTCCTGTCTCAGCGGTCAATTGACAAACTGTGATGATAATTGTATTAATATTCCCAATGGTCCTGTCTTGGGAGCGTGTCTCAATAATACAGCGATGAATTGCACGTCAAGCGCACAGTGTGCTACAGGTATATGTGAGCAGGCGCAGTTAGATACTGATGGTGACACGGCAGGTGATGTGTGTGATCTTGATCCATTCAGTTCGTGCACGATTAATGCTCCTGCAAGCAATTGTCCAGGCCTTATTTCATGTAGTTTGACTGGCGCTGCCTGGGCTTCCACAACAAAGAATGAAGGAAGCAATGTCAATCTTGCAGTATATGGAAACAGCAATTGTAATGGGTTGAACTTCCAGTTTGTCGTGACAGATACAGGTGATCCCACAGTTCCCACAGTCAGTCCGCAGCCAGCAACCTTTTCTGCAGGCTCTGCTTCCTCATCGTGGGTTGCCGAGTTTAGTAATGATCCGCAGGCAAATAATCAGTTTGTCTTCCAAGCATCAACAGTAGTAAATGGTTCTTCAGTCACGATTGCTTCCTCAAACGCGCTCACAGTGACGTCGAATGGTGCGAATGCAACCTGTGGTAATGGAATAAGAGAAGGCTCGAATAATGAGGAGTGCGACGATGGAAATAGTGGGAATAATGATGGCTGTTCAGGAAATTGCACGTTAGAGGGCATTCTGGGTTCACAGTGCAGTAACGAATGCGCGTTCAAGAGTTTGGGAACGTGTCCGACTGAGGGTGGTCCTTCAATTAAGTTCTGCGGGAATTATGATCCTGATCCATGTTTGGAGGGAAGTACGCCATTGAATTGTGCCTCGGGCACGAAGTGTACGTCAAGTAATGGGGATGCTGCGTGTACGCCTCCGATTTGTCAGGATGCGTTTGAATGTACATTAGGTGCATGTGTTAACGGTATTCAACAGAGGACATGTACAAATACAGGCCAGCACGTGTGTAACTATTATTTCCCGCAGACGCAGATTCAGTGTGTGAATGCAGAGCAGCCAACGCAGATTCCGGGCTTTACAATGGTGAGTTTGATGACATCTATTTTATTATTAATAGGATGGTATGGTATTGTGTTGAGGAGAAAGGATGAAGAGAAAAGGTGAAGCAAGAGAGAGTCCTGCGCCGTTGTGGCGGCGGGTTGTTGCGTATCTTGTTGATGTGTTGATTGTTTCTATGGTTGTGTATGTGCCATTGGAAATATACGCGTTACGGGGAGGGGATAGTGAAATCTCGTTTACTCAAATAGTGGATGAGGCGACGAAAACAAAGAGGTCAGTAGAGGGTATTTTTGTGATTATCATGGGTGTTGTACTGACAGTGGCGTATTTTGTGGTGTTGGAATATAAATTGCAGCAAACATTGGGAAAGATGTTGATGAAGATAAAAGTGGTTTCGAGTGGTCCATTAAAGGTGCAGCAGTGCATTGTGAGAAACATCACTAAAGTAGGTTCGTTTATTCTTCTGCTAGATTGTTTGTACATGTTCAAGTCAGGGCATTTGCGATTATTCGAGGCTTGGTCAAACACTGAGGTAGTGCAGGTAGAATCGATGATAGAGGTAAGGAAGGGAAAATGAGGAAGTGGGGGGTAGTTATCACAGTGCTTGGAGTCTTGTTTCTAATTAGTCTTATGTTGGGGCGATTGGTGGATGAGGAGAGTGGGGAGAAAATTGCTATTATTCCTATTAAGGGAATGATTGTGTCAACAGATTCCATTTCGCCGTTGTATGAGTCGAGTATGAAGTCTGAGGATATGGTGAAGTTTATTGAGGATGCGGATGATGATGATCGGATTAAGGGTGTTATCCTCGAGATTAATTCTCCGGGTGGTACAGTGGTTGCGTCAAAGGAGGTTGCTGCTGCGGTGAAGAAGATGCAGAAGCCGGTTGTTGCAGTGATTCGGGAGGTGGGTGCGTCTGGCGCGTATTGGATTGCGTCTGCTGCAGATGTGATTGTTGCGGATGAGCTCTCTATTACAGGTTCGATTGGTGTTCTCGGTTCCTATGTGCAGGTTGCTGATCTGATGGAGAAGTTTGGGGTGAAATATGAGGGGTTGAAGGCAGGAAAGTTGAAGGACGCAGGTTCGATGTTGAAGGAGTTAACTGAGGAGGAAAGGAAGATCTTGCAGGAGAAATTAGATAAGATTCACAACGTTTTTATCAGGGAAGTTGCAGTGAATAGAAAGCTAAATGAGAAAAAGGTGAAAGAGCTTGCAACAGGAATATACTATTTAGGAAGTGAAGCAAAGGAGCTTGGTTTAGTGGATTATCTGGGTGCGATGGATCTTGCGATGAATCTCACGAAAGAGGCTGCAGGTATTGCTTTGGATGATGATGTGGATGTCATAAAGTATAAGAAGGAGAAGAGCGTTTTTGATATCTTGACAAGTGTGTCTGAAACGTCATTGATGGGTGTTGGAAGGGGAATGGTTGCGGAATCGAGAAAGATATCAACAAATGGATTCATCCCTTTAGTAGTATAGAAAATAAAGAGCATTTATGGGGAGGTAAGTTCTCTCACGCTTGCAAATCCTTTATGATGTAAGATTGCAGCAAGTTCTTTGTTGATGCGTGAAATGACTCCAGGTCCCTCGTAGATGAGTGCGGTAACGAGTTGGATGAGGGATGCTCCGCTTTTGAGTTTTTCATAAGCGTCTTTCCCGGTGAACACGCCGCCACATCCAATAAGAATTTTGTCTGTGAGTGTGCGGACGATTTTGATGGTTTCTGTGCTTTTGTGTTGGACAGGAAGTCCGCTAAGGCCTCCGGTAAGGGATAGTACATCAAGTTCGCGTCGTGTGGTGTGCAATCCGTCGCGGTTGCGGGTGAGGTTTGTTAAGACAAACCCTGTAATCCAGTCATAGTGTTCAGCAAGAGCGACAATTTCCCGAAGTTGTGTGGGTGTGTAGTCTGGTTTTATTTTCAAGAAGACAGGTTTGAGATGTTTTTCTCTATGAATGGTTTTCAGGAGTTGTGCGAGGTTGGCTGGTTCGCTGAAGAGTTGTCCATCAACATTATTGGGGCAACTGATGTTAATGGTAGTGTAGGCGCCAAGAGGGTGCATGTGAAGATATGCAATGCGATAGTCTTGAATGCTTTTGTGAATGCTAGGGAATAATCTGTTTGTGCGGGCAATGCTGAATCCGATAGGAATGCGAAAGGGTGTGTGTTTGAGGTGTTGTGAAAGTGCTGCGCATCCGAGGTTGCACAAGCCGTAGTTGACGATGATGGATCGTTCGTTGGGGACGCGAAAGAGTCTGGGTTTTGCGTTTCCTTGGCACGGCTCTCCAGTGATGGAGCCAAGTTCTGCAAATCCAAATCCAATGTCAGGAAGAATGTTGTATAATTGGGCGTTTTTGTCAAATCCTGCAGCGAGTCCGATAGGATTATCAAAATGAATGCCTGCAACGTCTGTTTCAAGTGCTTTATCTGTATAGCAAAAAAAAGTTCTGATCATGCGTTGGGTGAGTGAAGATTTTCCGAGAAAGGAGCCGAGTCTGATGACGCGGTTATGGACTGTTTCAGGGTCCATGCGAAAGAGAACAGGTTTGAGGAGTGAAGTATACAAAGTCATGGTGTGTCTCCTACGATGATTCTTAAATAAAGAGGAGAGAGGTTCAAAAAGGTTTGGATTATAAGAGAAGAAAAGAAATCATATTTTTGTGGGAAGAGCAAGAATATCTAAAAATTGTCTATTTTCCCATGTCTGGGATGAATAAAAACCTTTTTAAAACCCTTTAGGAGTAAGTATTACTGACAGACTAGCCTGGAGCGTTAGCCCTGCTCTGTAACCACAAACGGGCTTCATGGTGGGGGTGAATGCCGAGAAGCGGTGTCGAGTGAAGTGGTAGTCTTGGCCTGTACGTTGAAGCTTTGTCCTGATCGGTTGATGGATGTGAAAATCAAGTCAGGGCAGGAATGCAGCAGCTGTAATTGCAGTCATCGGCGCTTTCAGGGACGCGAAGTGGAGGAAGGGCCAGGAACTTCCTATCACGGATCACGATCTTCCCATTCTCGGATGTCTGTCGTTTTTCTTTAAAAAAAAGTTATGAGGGGATTGCGTCTCTCGCTTGTGCCATGATGTCTGTTATTTGTCCGACAACGTTGCTGTACACTCTTTTGATGATGATTTCATAGAGTCCCTCTTTGAGGATGCCATGGCAGTAGTGCATGTAATTGGAAAATGCGTCTAAATTGAAAGTGGAAAGTTCTTTTTTAGGAATGCTACATATCATAGATGTTCCTTCGAGTGCTTGGAATTCTGCTGGTGCTCCTGCTTCTACTCTACTGAGGACGATATGGATAGTACATGCAGTGATGCTGCTTCTGATGCTATAGGTGTAAATATTATTATCTTGCATAACAATGACATCAGTGGGTTTGCACTCTTTCGCGCGTGCAACAAAGCAGGCAGTGTCTTCACCGCAATTCTCTCGCAAGTATCCGGTGTAGTAGCCAAGAATGAAGAGAAAGAGAAAAATCCCGCCGATGATAGCGAGTTTGGAGATGAGGGTAAGTCGTCGTCTGGTAAAGATGACCATGGGATGCCTCTTTTAGAGTCACTCCAGGTCTTTGGTTGTCACAAGCTGGACTTTTCCTCCTGGACTGACATCAGAGTCCATGGCTACCAGGTATTTAACGTTTGCCCTTTCCGCTGCCATGAGGATCTCTCGAGTAATATGACCATCCATGACGATGGCGTGAATGCCAGTCAAGCTTTGAATGGTGGTGTCTAGTTCTGTGTTTGGCACTTTACCGAGGATGGTTGCGCCTTCGCCAAGGATGTATGCTCCATGGGTGCCGATGAGGTCGTCAAGCATTTTCTTGAAGGTTTCTGCTTCTTCGCCATTCAGGACAACAGATGGTCGTTGCATGAATTTGGGTGCGAATCGAGGTCTCATACGGAAGTCGCGGTCTCCTCTATTGGGAAAGGTGCGCTTCTCAAATCGTGGCTGTTCGAATCGTTGTTGGTCGATGTGTCTGTCACGTCTGAATTCACGTTGTTCAGGCAATTCTTGTTTTCGCTCTGCGTCTGCAAGGGGTTCTGCTTTTGCTTGTTCGATAGCTATTTTTGAGCGGAGCGCTTTGTGGATTTCTTTTTTGGTTATTTCTTCCACTTCTTTGCCGTCTGGTGCTTTGGCAACGTAGTCTATTTCCGCGACCATGCTCATTTCTTTGATGATTAAGTCTCCGCCTCTGTCGCCGTCAACGAAGAGGGTGATGGTTTTTTTCTTGCTCAGTTCGATGATTGTTTGGGGGACGCTTGTGCCATTGAGTGCAATGACATTCTTGATGTCATAGCGGAGCAAGTTGAGCACGTCTGCTCGCCCTTCAACAATAATGAGTTCGTCATTCTCGTCTATGTTTGGTCCTGAAGGAAGTCCTTCTCTACCATAGGATGTCACGTCCATCATTTTGACGCTGTCTGATACCTGGTCAAGGATTTCCTGCGAGTCTGGAAGAACGCCATGGGTTAATGTGGATAAGAGTTCTTTTGCGCGTTCGATGACAATGGTGCGTTTGCTGATGCGCACGTCTTCCACTTTGTCAACGCTCACAGATGCGTTGCAAGGTCCAATGCGCTGAATGGTTTCGAGTGCTGCTGCAATGAGGACTGTTTCTGTCTTGTCCATGGAGCTGGGAACGGTGATGACGCCACTGCTTTTACCTGCTTTGGTGTCTAAGTCAACTTCAATTCTGCCAATTCTGCCACTGCGTTGAAGTTCTCTCAGTTCGAGGTCGTTGCCAAGAAGTCCTTCGGTTTGTCCGAAGACGCTGCCAATGACGTCAGGTTTGTCGACAACCCCTTCGATGGTGATGCGAGCGTGAATGATGTATTTTGCTGAGACTGGGCTGATTTTTCCCATGGTGTGCGCCTCCCTATGATGGTCTTTCTTTGGTTCTCTTGCATCGAAATACACCTCTAAGGTACGCAATGATACGCAGAACAAGATGCACAGATCAGGTGTCGCCAATCGTGTGGATTGTCGGTGCCTGTACTCTATTGTGGATTCCGTGAGTGGAATGTAAATGTCCTGTGACCGTATTCCGGTAAGCGTGAATATGTGGCCCGCGACACTAACTCCCAAGTTCATTGCCTTGGCTGTTGCCGCACTCCCTTGAGTACTCTCATGGCGGGCTAAGGAGGTGAAGGGAACACCACTATATATAGGTTTCTAATGGGAAAAAGAGGGTTAAAATGTGGCTAGATATTGTATTCTGGGTCTTCATCGTCCTTATTTTTTCTGGGTAAGCTTTTTTGGTTTCCTTGTTGAGAAATATAGGGGCGCCTGTGGGGAGGGTGATATGACTGGCTGCGACTGGAATGTAAAGGTTGTGATTGTCTCATGCCGCGAAGGGGTATGCGCTGGGGAGAAACAAAGGGTTTTCGTTGGAGGGGAGAAGGATGCAAGTGTTCTGCCGATGGTTTTGATGTTTCGTCAACTCTCGTGTATTTTTGCTTGAGTTTGTAGAGTTTATGATACAATGGATCTTTGCTGTCCATGATCTCGATCATGCGCATGATGATGAATTTTTCCCAGTTCTTGCTTTCTTGAACAGTCCAGTTGAAGACGTTAATCATGTCAATGTTCAAGGATTTGTAAACAAGCTCTTTCTTCTTGACTAACTCTCGATATTGCTCGTCTTCCATCATGCCAAAATATTCAATGACAATGCTAAGCTCAGGGATCCAGAAGTCCGGATACCATATTCTCATTTTGCCGTCATCATCAATGACCATGAGGGGGTATTCATAATGGTATTTGAGTCCGGTGTCTTTCAGGAACTTCGCAATAAGGTTTTCTCCTCTGGATTTGTAGCTGGGTTTTTTGGGTGTCATGGGGATTTGGTCAGGTTGAGGTATGATTTTACTTCTGCAATGAGGTCTTTCAGTGTCATTTCAAGGGCTTTTTGGTGTGCGGCATTCTTGTTGCCAATGATGAATTTGTCATAGCATTCCCTGAGGAATTTCAGCCAGGATTTGGTGGTCCAGGTTTCCTCATAGTCATGCAAGAGGTATCCAGTGAATGATATGACAACACTGCAGTTGTATTTCTTTTTTTTCTCGACAATAACCTCTTTCACGTCATCTGCTTTGAGGGTGATTTCGTAGTAGTATTTAAGGTATTCTGATTGTTTGCGGTCTGCTTCCCATTTGATTTCCAGTTTGTTGATTCCGCCTTCTTTGAATTCGCGATAGTCAATTTCTCTCACATTGCTGCTATCATGTGCGACAAACCATTTGTAAATAGTTTTGTACAACTCATCAATATCAATAATGCCTTTGTATCCAACAGTTAAAATACCAACATAGTCTCGTTCGGGCATTTTTTTTATCTCCTGAATTTTTGAAGAACTTCTCCGATGAAGTCAAGGAGCTCCTTGGTTTCGTCCCTCAGTTTTGCTTCATAGTTGTCCAGTTCTTGTTTGATGACATATGCTTCATAGGTTCTCCGGAAAAATTCTTTACCTCGTCCTTTAAAAGTCATTCGGTAGTTCTTTCGCATGAAGGATCTGGTGCGAATTTCAATGTCCCCCTTTTGTTTCTTGATTTGTCTCCCATTTTCTTCAACAAGGACGTCAACTCCTCTCAGGATGTCTATTTCTATTTCGATGAAGAATCTTATGTATTCATTAACGTTTCTGAAGGGGATCATGATCATACGCACATTAAGTCCGGCGCTGGTGACGCCTTCAGTGTGTTCGCTCACGATAGGCGCGTATTTGCGTCGCGAAAGCCATTTGGAGATGTTTGCAAGGATTGTATCAATGTCATAAATGCCAGAATACATGATTCTGAAGTAGCGTCTTGGTCCTCCGGTGACATAAACGTCTTCTGTTCTCTCTTTTTTTCCTATCATTGATGCATTCTAACTGGTGCTATTGTATAAAAACCTTGCGAGGGGAGTAAAGGAAAGGTGCGGTGAAGAGTAATGCATTTAAAGAAGTGCATGTTATGGAAAGGGATGACTGTCTTGATTGACCCTTGGGGTTCGTTGTTGATTGAGAATTATGAGAGGTTGATTGGTGAGTTTGGCTTGACTTCATTTTCTCCTCTGAGTTTGCCGAATCCGAACAGGATGATGCGGCGAGGGGTTGTATTTGCAGGAAAGGATGTGGACGTGATTGCTGAATGCATTAAAAAGAAGAAGCCGTTTTACGCGCTTACAGGAATTATGCCGACAGGTGACAAGATTCATCTGGGGAACAAGATGGGTATTGAAAATATGGTATATTTTCAGCAGCACGGCGCAGAAACGTATGTGCTGGTTGCGGATTTGGAGGCTGCTGCTGCGCGGGGTGTGTCATTAGAGCAAGCAAAACAAAGGGCATTGGATTTTCACATTCCCGCATATCTTGCATTAGGTCTTGATCCAAAGAAAACAATATTCTATTTTCAGTCAGAGAATGTGGAAGTGATTCGGATAGCGTTTGAGGCTGCGAAGAAGTTTACGCATAACGAGTTTAAGGCTGCGTATGGGACAAATGATCCGGGAAAGGTGATGAGTGCATTGACGCAGATTGGGGATATGCTCTTTCCACAGGAAGAAAAGAGAATGCCGGGCATTATTCCTGTGGGTATTGATCAGGCGGTGCATATTCGATTGTGTCGTGATTATATGAGGAAAGCAAAAGATAAAAAGTTCATGACGCTTGCATCTCTCTATCATAAGTTTATGCCTTCGTTGGATGGCTCATCGTTTAAGATGTCGAAATCTCGTCCAGAGTCGATGATTGAGTTGCCTGAGGATGCAAGTGCATTCACACGGAAGATTAAGAATGCAGTGACTGGGGGAAGAAAAACATTGGAGGAGCATCGGAAGAAGGGTGCTGAGGTTGAGAAGTGTATGGTGTTCGAGCTGTTGAAGCAGCATGTGGTGGAGGATGACAGGGAGTTGCAGAAGATTTACGAGGAGTATAAGTCAGGAAAAATGACTTCATCAGAGATTAAGCAGCTTGCAATTGAGAAAATGACTCATTTTATGGATGACTTTGCAAAGAAAGTGGAGAAGTATAGGAAGCAAGTGGATACGTTAAAATTTATTAGAAGAATGTAGCTCTTTCTCATAGTAGTAAAGGATAAGGCTATTTTTTATAATCAAATAGTAGTAAAAATACCAAAAGACTTATAAATGATTTTCTCATTTTTAAGTAGTAACGGTTCGTGAAGAAAATGATCGTCAAAGATAATCTCTTGAAGAAATTGCGTTCAGCATTTGATTTGAATATTTATGAAGTGAAGATATGGACCGCCTTGCTCTCCAGAGGGTTAGCAACAGCAGGAGAATTGTCAGATATCTCTGATGTGCCTCGGTCAAGAAGCTATGATGTTCTTGAGTCATTGGAGAAGAAAGGGTTTATCATGATGAAGTTAGGCAAACCCATCAAGTATCTTGCAATTAAGCCAGAAGAGATTGTGAAGAGGATGAAAGAGCACATCCAGACAGATGCAGATAATCGAGTGTCGTTCTTGGATGATGTGAAGAAGGAAGAAGTCTTTAGTGAACTGGAGTTGTTGTACAAGCAGGGAATTAAGCGGGTTGATATTTATTCCCTTTCTGGTGCGTTGAAGGGAAGAGATAGCATTTACGCGTATGTGAAAACCCTCTTAGAGAATGCGGAAAAGTCTGTAGTAATTGTGACAACGACAGAAGGATTAACAAGAAAAATCAAGAGATACAAATCTACGTTAAACAAAATCAGCAAGAAAGGTGTGAAAATTAGAATTCTCGCGCCAAAAGCAAACAGCATTAAGGGAATCAATGAGATTAAGGGATGCGCAGAAATCAAGAGTGTGGAGAAAATAAATGCGCGGTTTGTGATTGTGGATGATCAGGATATTGTGTTTATGGTTGCGGATGATAAGTTGGTGCATGAAAGTTACGACACAGGTGTCTGGGTCAAAACGCCGTTCTTCACAAAGGCATTGAGCACAATGTTTGAGAGCACCTGGCAGAGTATATAAAAAAGTTTATATAATGTGTGCAGTCTGATTCTGGTATGATCAGTGAGAAGGAGGTTAAGGAGCTGAATGAATCATTACATCCCTTAGAGAGGGCTGTCTTGCCAGTCTTAAAAGAGGGGATATCAACAAAAGAGATTGAGCAGGCAACAGGATTGCAAGAGATTGAGGTGAATCGTGCAGTGCAGTGGTTGGAAAATAAGAAATTGATAAAGATAAAAAGAGAGGAGACAGAAGTTATTTCTCTCGCACGAAATGGTATGGTGTATAAGGAGAAAGGTCTTCCAGAGCGCAGGTGTATAAAGGTTCTGGAGCGTCCGCTCACATTGCAGGAGATTCGGGAAAGAGCAAATCTTGATGCAGATGAGCTTTCTATTGCATTGGGGGTGTTGAAAAAGATGGGTGCGATAAGCGTTGGTGAAAAAGTTGTGGTAACAGAGAAGGGAAAAAGTTTGCAAGAGAGGGAATTGCCAGGAGAGCAGATGATGAAATGCCTTCCCATGAATAAGGTGCATTTCAGCGCAGAGCAGCGGCAAGTGTATGAGGAGCTGAAAAGAAGAAAGCAGATTCTAGACTCTGAAAGGAAAACGCTCGTAACGGTAAATCTGACTGATCTCGGGAGAAAGCTTGCGAAAGAGAAAAGAAGTGACGAGTTGATTGAGCGGGTCACGCCTGCAATGATGAAGTCGATGGACTGGGAAAAAAAGAAGTTTAGAAGGTTTGATGTGAAGGCAAAGGTTCCGGAAATAATGATTGGAAAGCGTCATCCGTATGCGAGTTTTTTGGATGAGGTAAAACAAAAATTAGCAGTGCTCGGTTTTCAGGAGATGACAGGTCCTATTGTGGAGACAGAATTCTATAATTTTGATGCCTTGTTTCAGCCGCAAGGGCATCCTGCGCGGACATGGACAGATACATATCGTTTGAAGTTCCCAAAAAAAGGATATCTGCCAAGAAAAGAAGTGGTGAAGGCAGTGAAGGAAGCGCATGAGCACGGAGGAAAAACAGGAAGTAAGGGTTGGAAATATACATGGAATCCAGAAATTGCGATGCAGTTAATGCCGCGGGCGCATGACACAGCTATTTCTCCACGCTATTTGTCTCAAGGGGTAAAGATTCCAGGAAAGTATTTTAGCATTGTGCGCTGTTATCGTCCGGACGTGATTGATGCGACGCATGGCGTCGAGTTTAATCAGTTAGGCGGGTTTGTGATTGATGAGAATCTCAATTTTAGGCATTTGCTTGGGTTGCTGAAGCAGTTTGCTGAAGAAATGACTGGCGCTTCACAAGTGAAGTTCCTTCCAGATTACTATCCATTTACTGAACCGAGCGTGCAAATTTCAGTGAAGCATCCGGAGTTTGGGTGGATGGAGCTTGCAGGCGCAGGAATCTTTCGGCCGGAGATGACAGAAGCCTTGGGAATAAAGGAGCCAGTCATTGCGTGGGGCTTTGGAATTGATAGGCTTGCAATGCTAAAGTTAGGAATAAAGGACATTCGGTATTTGTTTAGCCAGAATATTGCATATCTGCGGTCTGCGAAGATGGTGATGATGTAATGCCAACCATTGAAATATCATATAAGGATATTTGCAATCTTATCGGGAAAAAAATTCCTTTGGAAAAGTTCAGGGAAGAATTGATATTAACAGTAAAAGGAGAAATTGATGATGTAAAAGGAGATACTATAAAGCTTGATATAAAGGAAACAAACAGGCCAGATGTGTGGTCAGCAGAGGGTGTTGCTCGGCAAATAAGAACATTTCTGCATGCGAGTGGTGCAAAAGAGGAGAAGCTGAAAGATTCTGGAGTAAAGGTGATTGTAGAGAAGAGTGTGGAGAAAATTCGACCAATAATTGCGTGCGCGGTAGTGAAAAGAGTGAAAGTAAATGATGATATATTGAAGCAGCTCATTCAGCTGCAAGAGAAGGTAGCAGAAAATTTTGGAAGGAAGAGAAGAGAAGCATCTATTGGCTTGTATAACTTTGACAAGATTACGTTTCCAGTGAGATATATAGGTGCAGATCCGGATAAGTATGCATTTGTGCCATTAGGTTTTGATCATAAAGCATCGCTACGGGAAATTGTGAATGAGCACCCAAAGGGTGTGGACTATGGGCATCTCATTGCAGGTGCAAAGGTGTATCCACTGTTGATTGACGCGAAGGATGTAATTGCATCGCTTCCTCCAGTGATTAATGCGGAACATACTGGCCGAGTAACGCAAGAGACAAGAAATCTGTTTGTGGAGGTGACTGGTTTTGACGCGCAGACAGTAAACACAACATTATGTGTGATGGTAAAGGCGTTGATGGATCGTGGGGGTCAGGCGGAGTCTGTCACAGTGCAGAGGAATGGAAAGGGAATAAAGACGCCGTGGATGGGTTTAGAAACCCTCTCGTTTGAGAAAGATTTGGTGCAAAAGCGTTTGGGTGTGAAATTAAAAGATAGAGAATTGATAATTCTATTGAGAAAGGCAGGGTATAATGCAGCAATTGCAGGGAAAAAAGTGAAGGTTGCATATCCATCATATAGGCAGGATATTTTGCACCCAGTGGATGTGGTGGAGGATGTGATTATAAGCTACGGGTATAATAAAGTTGATCCGTTAATGGTGGAAATGGTGACAGAAGGGAAAGTGCTCGAGATACAGCAGATGATGAGGAAGTGTGCAGAAGTGATGGTTGGAAGTGGTGCGCAGGAGGTGTTGTCATACACGTTAACGAATAGAGAAATATTGGAAAGGATGGGTCTGAACCAGAAGAATATAGTAGAAATTGAAAATCCTGCATCAAAGAATTGGAGCGTGTTTAGAACATCAATACTTTCTTCATTGGTGGAGTTCGCGGGAGCAAATACGCACCATATGTATCCTCAAAAAGTGTTTGAGATGGGTGAAGTGGTCATTCATGATGAGAAGGCAGAGACAAAGACGCGAAATCCGACGATGTTGGGATATATGGAGATAAGCAATGAAAGCGATTATACGCGGGCGAGGCAGGTGTTGGAGAGATTGTTAAATAGCTTGAAAGTGGAATATCAATTAAGTGACGGTGAGCACAGCTCGTGTATTTCAGGAAGGGTTGCTGCAGTGAGAGTGAAGGGAAAGATGATAGGATATATTGGTGAGGTGCATCCAAGGGTGTTGCAAAAGTTTGGTATTGAGATGCCGGTTGCGGCGTTCGAGATAGATCTTAGTGAGTTGTTGAATATTGTGTAAGAGAAGTGATATACTCGTGAAGGCGAACAGGGTGCGTATGTGCAATTCGAATGTCAACGTCTTTGAGGCCTGCAAGAAAGCGTTCAAGGTGAGGAATGTCTCTGAGAAGAACAGTTTGATCTTGGGGTGCTTTTCCTTCAACAACAATGCGGGTGAGTCCTTCATCGAGTTCTCTGGAAGTCATAGGGTTTGGGGAAACAAAAATTTGGATGCTTCCATGTTCAAAGAAAGGAGTATTTGCAACGCCTCGAGTGCGTGTAAATCCTTGTCGTTCAAGAATTTTCACGATTTCAGGAGAGGGTGTGGTTGTATAAACAGTGTCTTGCATGGAAAAAAGGAAAAAAGGGTGTTTATAAATTTTAGTTAATGTTCACAAGTCCTATTTGGACGCCTGTAGGTGAAGTGTATCTTCCTTGAGTTGAGGTGAGGGTAAAGATGCGGTCAAGGTTTCGTTCGCTCATGCTGGGTTGGGTGTTACTGGTAAGATAATAGTCCAGGCTGGTTTGATAGATATAAGGGCTAAAGTAGTGTCCCCAGAAGCTACGGGGAGTGTACACATAGATAGGCACATCCCTTCCGATGCGGGAGCTATATCCAGTGTATGGTGTTTGGTAGTAATTGTAGTAGCCATAACTGGGTGAAGAATATCCTGTGTAGCCATATGCTGCAACAGGATTTGCAAGCATGAGAAGGCTCATAATTAAGAGAAGGCCGATAATGAGGAATGAATGTATCTTCATGGTAGAGAAAACAAATAAGACCCTATTTATAAAACTTACGCCTATATAGTAGTAACAAATAGAAAGGTTTATATAGAAGGAGGTCATAGTAATAACCATGATTGTTCTTCAATCAACGAGGGGTTATCGAATTCTTCAACCCCCTTCAACCCCTCGATATCTTATTTACGTCAAAGGGCAGCCGCTAAAGTCGCGTAATGCTTCAAGTGTTTGCACGCCAGAAAGGCGCTTGTCGCCAAAAATCCATGTTGGATATCCAGTGACTGATTGGGCTTCACAGCGTTGAGGATCAGCATTCTTTCCTCGCGCATCGCATTCAATATAAGTGAGATATTTGAAGCTGCTACCAAAGAGCACTTTTTGTTCTGCGCATTTGGGGCACCAGAAAGTGCCGTACATTTCCACTCCTTTCTCTGTGAGGCATTGTGCAAAGGTGTCATACGGTCCAGGTTGTTGTGCTTTCCATCCGCTATAAAACCATAATCCCCCTCCAAGAACAAGAACAATAATGATAATGGAAAGAATGAGTGTATATTTTCGCGTTTTTTGTGTGTGAAGTGTTGTTTCGTGCTGTGCAAGGCGTGCCGCATCGCGCGCTTCGCGTTTTTGTTTGTTTTGTTCATGTCTAGAGAGGGGTTGTTCGTCCATGGGTGTCACGTTACCATTTTTTTTGAGTGGAGAGTACAGGGTGATGTGCCATACTGGCAAAAAACGCAGCATTCGTTTTCAAGAGGTGTAGTCTTTTTGCAATGGATGCAGGTGAACGATTCAATGCAGACAGTATCAGCTTGAGTGAACTGTTGTGTCTTTGTGCATTGGGGGCAGCGAATGGTTCCGTTCATTGTGAGCGTTGATTGATAAGCGATGTTTTATAGAGGTGAGGAAGGTAGGGAGACATGCGTTTGATTTCTGAATGAATGTTTCGTGCATCAAGCAGCGTGCGAAGTGTATGCTCAGAGACTGCATGGTCATATCCTAAGCAAATAATGTCTGGTTTCTCATCCTGAATGACGTGCAGAAGGTCATCTGTGTTGCCGAGAACAGCTTTATCAACAAGAGGTACTGCTTGAACGCTGGCAAGTCGTTCTGTTTCTGGTCGAAGTGCTGGTTTTCCTTTGATGCGCAGAACATTCAAGTCGCGTGCAACAACAACAATAAGATATTCTCCATATTTTTTTGCTTGTGCAAAATAATCAAGGTGTCCTTTGTGCACCATGTCAAATGTTCCGAAGCACATAACTGTTGTCATCAAAAGAAAAAAGGAGAATGTCTTTTTAAATGTTGTGTGATAAAAAAAATGAGTGAAATAAAGAAAAAGTGCAAAATCGAAACATTTAAATACTAAAATAGCAACTTAAAAATAACAATTACAACATATATTCTAGAAAAATATGTGTTGAATATCAACAAGTTGCGCGTTTTTCTTTCCAAGAATAACGATGCAACGGAGGTTAAAATGAGACGAAAGTCAAGAACTAGTGCAAAGCGAAGCAGAAAAACTGCAAAGCAGAGCACTCGAGTGTCTCGAAAGAGATCAACTCAAAGAAAGAGACGAAGATAAGTGAACAATAAGTTCTAATACTTCAGAGGGACTTTATGTCCCTTCTCTTTTTTTAAAAAAGGGTGAAAATAGCGTTCAAGATTGATCATATTATTCTTAATAACAACGCCTTCTGATTGCAGTAATACTTTCTTTTCCATAATGTCGCGAGCAAATCCGCCAATATCTCCTGAAGACGAAATAACTCGATGACAAGGCACATCAGGAGCATAAGGATTTCGATGCAGAGCGTTGCCGACTGCCCGATAAGCAGTGGTTCCTAATGTATGTGCAATGGCCTTATAGGTACTTACTTTTCCTTGAGGAATCTGTTTGGTGAGTGCATATACCTTATGACTAAAAAGAGTGCAGGTCATGAGAATGTTTAAAAGGGTTAAACATTTTATATAAGTTGCGATGCGCATAAACAGGAGAAAGATCAGGTTAAAGAATGATAAGTATAGAAAGAAAAAAGGTGGCTCGGCGCATCTTGCGCGAATAACCTGCAAAAAATGCAAAAATTTCATTATGCTATATCAAAAAGATGGAAGAGGGTACTTGCTGAGATGTTACTTAAACAGAATATTATTTCCTCCAATACTAGAGCGATTACAGTATAAATGGACACAAAAGAATAGGAGTAATATGCCAAAGTTAAAATGTAATGTTTGCAAGAGAGTAATTGGCATACCAATGGTGCATAAGGATGGAAGAATTGCGTATGCATTAAAGAAGAAAATGATTGATAAAAGGAGAATAGAATGGTAAAGTTGATCACTATTGGTCTGATCTTGTTGTTCCTCGGAATAATCCTTGTATTTATCGGTTCTTTTTTTGAAGCTGCAACAGCACAGAAAGGAAAAGCTAATATAAAAACAGCAGGTGGAGTCTTTATTGGTCCGTTTCCATTATTTGGATGGGCGTCTGATAAACAGATGTTCTACACATTAATGGCAGTAGCAGTTATCTTCTTTTTAATATATACATTCTTTTTAAGAAACTAGTTTTTGCAATATAGTTCAGGATGCAGAAAGAGCATGGACGGATCTTCAGTGCGTGTTTTCCAGCGAGTGTGTCCCTCATTCCCACCCATTTCTGATGTTGCATGAAACAATTCATGCGTGCGGATTGCTTCTAAGGGTTCTCCAGTGAATCGATCTTGTGCCAGTCCTCGTTTGCTGTATCTGTTCATGATACCAAGAATGTCAATGTCTCCGATGACATACCAGTGTGCCACTCCTACACGAGCGTCATCAGGATAAAAGTGCTGTTGGTGTGCAGCAACTTCATATCCTGGAGGAAGATGGTGCACATCATAAGAGTTCTGAGAGGGAAGAGATGATATTTCTTGAGAAAGAAGAGAATCAATGCTAGAAGGTGATGCAAAGAGATGTTGTGCTGCAGGAGTAAGTGTAACCATGGTTAAGGGGTGTGCTCTGATGGCTGAACACGACTAAGCTGAACGTATGAAATGCCATGAAGAATATGTTCTCCAGGCTGTTGGTCATAGGGTTTTTGTATTTGAGCAGTGTAATAAATGAGTGCTTCTCGAATGCGTTTTCCAAGGTCGCCTTCACCGTGAGCAATAACAACGGCATGATCTGCACAGAGAGTTGCAATAGCATGTTCTAAATCTTCTGGTTGAATAGGAGGCATATGCTCTTTTGCACCCTCAAAGATAACTTGGGCATGAAAATGATTATGAACGAGGGGAATTGGAGTTGCATCAGGATTTATTCTTTTGAAACCACGAACTTGAAGAGATAAGGGAAAGTGGCGATAAACTTTACAATCTGAATCATAAACAAGAAGGAGAGGATGAGGATGATCTACATTTTCAATGTGAACAGGAAGAGGAGGGTGATGAGTGTTCATAAAATGAAAAAGAGAAAAGTGTTTATAAAGTTAAGTATATTGTCCAATAAGAGTAATAATGGTGTCTATTGCTTCTTCAAGTGGTTGTCCCTTGTGAATAGGAAAGTCTGGAGCAACGCGAGTAACTTCAGTAACATTTGTAAAATCTAAACTAGTGAATGCTCCTTGTTGAGGAGAAAGACTCACATAAGCAATTATAGGTTGAGGTTCAAAAGAGAGTGCTGCAAGTTTTTCAGGAGTATAATAACTAGGTCGTGATAAACGAACTATCCGCTCAACTCCCCATTGTAAGTCAAAGAGGTACGGTGCGTAACCATGAGTTGCTGCTGGGTCTTGTGGTAAGGGAACAACAGGTTTTCGGGTATGAAAAAGAGTTCCACGAGTGAGTGCATAAACAAGGTCTATTTTTCCTCGGTGTTGTCCTTCGATGTGTCGGGGATTAAAAGAGCACATTTGTTCTGAAATAGCAACTTTTTTTACAGCTAATGCGTCTCGAATTTTTTCTTCAATGTGTGTAAGAAATTGGTTTAGTTGCATAAATAAATAAAAAATGAGACTCTTTTAAATGTTTGGTTATTACTATGACAATAAAAGGAGATATTTTTTGATTTCTGGTGATTGTCGAGCAGCAGTGAGAAGTTTTTTCCAGTCCTTCACATCAATGAGAAGGGGCACTCTACTAAAAGTTTTTCCATGATAAACGCAGAAGCGCAATGTTTTTTCTCCAGAATCAAACTGTAAGAGTTGGATAGTGGGTTCATGGTAGGGTGTGTGAATGCTCACTTCATCTATTACCATTCCCTTGCCAAAGTGGAAAGAAAAGGGTCTCGGAAGGATTCGTTTCATTATTGTATAAAAAGAGAACGTTGTTTTTATGTCTTCCGGCAATCCTTCCAAAGTCCGAGAGTGGTATTCTGTGCTTCTGCTTGCAGAGAGAGGAGGCGAGAATATAAGTGTGTTTTCTTCGCATACTCATCATAGACTCGTGCATATCCCTCTTCAATGAGAAGCAAGTTAACATGAGTGCCATTTTCAAGAAAGACAGAGCGAAGGAGTCTTCCATAGCGGTCAGTGTAAAGAGAGTCTTGTTGCAGATATACTACTTTGTTAAGAGTTAAGGATGTGAGCTTATTTTTCGCTTCTGTGTAGTAGCATGCATCTTTTTCTGGAGTGTCAATGCCAAGGAGGCGTATGGTATCTCCAGTGTGAAGAATAAGAGTATCCCCATCAATGACACGAGTGACAGTGAATGGACCAATAAGAGGAGAAGAAGTGCATCCAAAAAGAAAGAGAAGAATGAAAAGAAAAAACAGTTTCATAAAAGGTTATTTTTTGGTGGTTCGAGAGAAAAGTCTTCGAAGCAAGTAAGGGGCAAGGGTTGCGCTGGCAACTGCGGTAACATCTTTGATGCTTTCATGAGCAAGTGTTTCGAGAGTGGATGAGGAAAGTCCTTCTCTATAAGTGTCATAGAATTCTGGACCCAGTGCAATGCTTAAGGAAAGCAATGCAAGTCCGGGTTTTTTGATGGCTCCAAAGAAGAATCCAGTAAGCATACCTAAGGTATCTGACGATTGGCCTAAGGTGAGTGTGGTAATATAATCATCTAACCCTATTTTTTGGAATGCAGAATCAATAGTGTCTTGGTGGAGGAAAGGAAGAGGAATGTACATAAAATATCACATAAGGGTAAAGGAGGAGATTGTTAATATAGCTTTCTTGAAAAAATCCGGAAGAATATCGGATAAAAGGAAAAGAGTGGAAAGAGAAGAAATGTTAAGAACCTTTAAATAGCCTGACAGGTTCTCTCTTAAAAGATGACAAGAAAAGCAGTAAAGCATGACATAAGGAATGCACAAAGTGTATCTCAATCAAAAAATATTCTATTAGTATATCCTCAGTTTCCGCTGACATATTGGGGATTTCAGTATGCCATGCCTTTTGTGGGTTTTAAGGCAGTGATGCCTCCATTAGGGTTGATCACGGTTGCTGCGTTATTGCCAGAACACTATAAGCTTCAGCTTGTGGATATGAATGTTGAGAAATTGACGGATGCTCATCTCGACTGGGCTGACGCGGTGTTTACATCAACGATGGTTGCACAAGAGCCTGCTCTTGAAAAGGTGATTCAGAGGGCGCACGAACATGGTATTCCTGTTGTTGCTGGCGGCCCTCATCCCACAACCTTTTTTGATACGATTGAAGGGGTGTCACATTTTGTCTTGGGAGAAATGGAAAGCACAGGAACGTTAGAATATTTTCTTCGTGATTTCGAACAAGGGCAAGCAAGGCGCGTGTATGCAGCAACGGTAAAGCAAAGTGAAGTTGATGCGTTGCGGTCGCATTTTGGTGACGAGGGGGTTATTCTGTTACAGCAAGATCGCCCTAATATTAGTGGGTCGCCAGTGCCGAGGTTTGATCTCTTGAAAAAAGGTGCATATCAATCGATGGCAATCCAGACATCGCGCGGGTGTCCGGTGGGGTGTGAATTTTGTGATATTTGGAGGCGGTTTGGGACGCGACCGCGCTTAAAGGGCGCAGAGAAAACACTGGAAGAGCTTGACGAGCTCCATCGTCTTGGCTGGCGGGGTTCGGTGTTCGTGGTGGATGATAATTTTATCGGAAAAAAAGAGAGAACAAAAAACTTACTAGAACATATAGTGACGTGGCAGCAAGCGCATGATCATCCATTTAATTTGTATACAGAAGCAACAGTAAATCTTGCGGATGATCCAGAGCTTCTTGCATTAATGCGTGATGCGGGTTTTAATAGTGTGTTTGTGGGTATTGAAACACCTGTTGCAGAGAGTTTGAAAGAAGCGCATAAGCTGGTAAACACGAAGAGAGACTTGCATGAGCGCATACGAACGATTCAAAAAGCAGGAATTGAGGTTTCTGCAGGTTTTATTCTCGGGTTTGATCACGATCCAGAGGATATTGCGCAGCGGCAGATTGATTTCATTCAAGGCTCGAGCATTCCAATGGCAATGGTTGGTTTATTGACTGCTCTTCGGGATACTGATTTGTATGAGCGGTTGGAGCGAGAAGGGAGAATCCTTGCTGCGTCAACAGGGAATAATACGCATTCCTTTGAGCTTAATTTTGTGACAAGAATGCCAAGAGAGAGGATTGTTGGATCATATAAAGAAGTGTTGCACGCGTTGTATGGCCCTGATTTGAAGAATTATTTTGACCGCTGTACATCTCTGTTGAGAAATCTCGGAGACAATCCGCATTATAATCGCCGGATAAAAGTCGCTGATGTGAAGGGTGGTTTGCGTTCTTTGCTGACACAACCATTCCATAGGTATGGGTGGGAGTATCTTGCATTTCTCGGAAGGACGTTGAGAGAACGGCCACGATACTTTCCAGAAGCTATCAGGTTGGCGGTGATGGGTCATCATTTTTATAAGATTACAGAAGGGGCACTCGCAGTTGACCATGTACAGGGCTATTTGGCAGAGAGGCTTGATCATTTTAGAGAAAGAATGACTGCAATTCGTTCTCGGCTGAGTGATAGGATTGAGGATTTTCAGCATGCAGTGCATGATCTCGAGCAAGAGAGGATAGCTACGATGAGAGATGCTGCAAGAAAAGTGAGAAGAATATCTAGGGATTACCAAGATGCTGCGCGAGTGCATTATCAGCATTTTGTGCAGATGCTTGATGGTCTTCTTTCATCACAGATAACATAAAATCAAACATAAACAAAGAGGAGTGAATGGTTTCGAGTTACTTTCTTTAGTAATCCTCTGGAGCAATTGTGGAAAGGGGATGGGTGCCGATAAATATCTGTAAATCTGCATATTTTGAGCAGGAAAAGCGTAACTCGCATTCGATGCAGTCTGCAACGTAAAGAGGAAAGATGAAAGGATTTATTTGAGGAAGATACCATGCCAAACTCGCGAATGAGGGTTGTTGGCAGATATAACCTTTTACATCAAGATAAGGACAACGAGGAATGCACATGGTACTTTGAGCAGTATTGTAAAGGCTACCAAGAGTTTGGCTTTCGAGGTTTGTATTAGTTGAAGCGCCGCATACAAGACCAGATCCTATCGAAAACTCTCCTCCACAGGGGTCTCGTATGTCATCAAGAGAACTAAAACCAGTAGAGGGTTGTGGTTCTTTGAAAGGAAAGTGAAGAAAAGACAAGGAGAGCAAACGCAAGAAGCAAAAGGAGTATACGCTCTTTTTTCATAAAAGACTAAGAGGATGAGGCTATATAAATATTTGTTGTTTTAAATGTTTTTATGAGAATTGAAGGAATATTCAATTTTTAAATCTTTATAGCAAGTCTTCTATTGCTTAATTTTATATTCATGAGAGTTATTTTGCCGCTTCTGCTAGTACTCTTCCAACATGACCAAACTGCGCGTTCAACCCAGAGTAGAGAGTCAGCAAACCCACAATGAAGAAAGCTAACAACACCAACCAAACAAATAAGAGAGATGTGCTGCTTTGTTTTTTATGAGCAAGAATTGTTGTTCCTAACGCTCCAAAACCAGATAATGCAAAAATGAGTGTTGATGCAAGGGGTGATTTAGACAAGCCATAATAATAAATTGTCCGTGCAGACCACAAGAGAATGAGTCCTCCAATTCCTGCAAGATAAGATGCTGGTTTCTTATCCCAGTTAAGGACCATACACCATCCACCAACAAGGAGAAGTAAACCATAAACAAAATAACCAACGCCGTACACTTCAATGTACTGGGGAGGTATAGGTTCGTTGATGTATATGCTGAACCCAAATACGCTTGCTATGATACCTAAAAGAATAAAAGTAATGCCATAAGTTTTTTCTTGTTTTACTGAGACCTTTTTATGTTTCCAGGAGAACAAATAACACGAAAACAATAAGGATCCTACAGAAATGAGCATTAAACCAAAAGCTAAGGGATTATGCGCCACGAATACACACCTCTCATTATGTTTATGATTATGTAATTGTTTATAAATATTCCGAATAAATTCGCTGATTAAACATTAAAAATGTCTGTGTGCAAAGTGTATTCTCCGAACTGTTTCACGTAAAATTATTTTATGAATTTAAGAAGAGCGCCGCGACCCGGATTTGAACCGGGATGCCCTTTCGGGCCAGGCTACCTAGTATGTTCTGGTGAATTTCCAGGCGTACACACCTTTTTGGTGAAATTTTTTCCAAAAAAGGTTCTGTGCAATACCAGGTTATGCGATCGCGGCATAAGTTATCGGGCGAAGAGATTGTATTTAAAGGTTCTTCTAGAAAAGGAGTTTATTCAAGCATTTCTATTTCAATAGAAACGCCTTCAGGGATGGGGACGCGCATCACTAATCGAAGTGCGCGCTCGTCAATGCCCAAGTCAATCAATCGTTTATGAACGCGCATTTCAAAGTTGTCAAAGCTTGCTTTTCCGTCTCCGCACGGGCTCTTTCTGGTGGTGTGTTTGAGTCGTTTGGTGGGTAAGGGAATAGGTCCGTGAATGCTTGTTTTGGTGCTTTTTGCGATTTCAGAAATACTGCCACAAATCTGGTTGAGTTTATCAACGTCTAAGCTTGCGAGGTTGATGCGTGCTTTTGCCATAATGAAAAAGAAAAGAAAGAGGGTTTAAAAAGCTTCTTCTTGCTTACGCAGATTTGTAAGGCTCATCAGAAGGGTTTAAAGAAGAATCTCCCTCAAATCCAGACATGCCCATTTGACCATGTCGCCCGCCAGGAATATGCTTTTTACTAGTAACATATTGGTGTCTGGGAGTTTCATATGGCTTCACAACAACGTGTACAGCAGGATCTTCGCCGTTAATGCTGATTGCTTGAAGCGCTATGCGGAGTGCAGGAAGTTCAGATCCTTGGTAAACAAAGGTCATGACCTCTTTTTCTGTTCCTCTGCGGACAAGGCTAATTCCTTCAAAATCGTGTATGGTTCCTCGGACGCGACGTGCTAAATTATCAGCCTGTCGAGAATTATTTGCAATAATTTTAACTAAATGAGATGAACCGTTTTGTTTTTCTGTCATGGTAATTCCTCCTATGATAAAATGAAAGACGAGTATTTTTAAAGGTTCCTGTTCCTAGTAGCGTCTTCTAGATTGGTGTGCATCCATAGTGGCAAGCGACTCTGGATTTAGGGGATGCAGTGTGACAGCAACAGGTTTTCCATAGAAGGGAGTTCTCTGCAAAGCGCCATTATTAAGTTCGTGATGCAGATGGTCTACAAGTGATTGTGGTTGTTCCGCGCCGTGAAGCCAGAAGCTTGCAGAATAACATCCTTTGACATGGGTTGCCTTTCCTTTTTTGCCGAGCATGGTTTTTACTGGTTCTGTATCAAGTTCGCGTTCTAAAGCGCGTCGGAGTGAATCATTATCTTTTCGAGGTAAGTCGTGCACAGGACGAACATGAACGAGATAAACAAGATTGTGTGAGGTCATAGGAAAAAGGGTATTATTGTCTAAGAAGAATTATTTCTTCACAAGGTCGATGCACATGCCTGCAGCAACCGTTGATCCTGCGTCTCGAATGGCAAATCGTGCCATGTGCGGGATGTTTTTTTGTGTTTCGATCACTAATGGCTTTGTGGGAACAATCTTGACAATGGCTGCATCTCCATTCTTGATGAAGTCAGGATTCTCAGCAATAACTTGTCCAGTTGCAGGGTCTAGTTTTTTCAAGATTGCCTCAAATTTGCATGCGATTTGTGCAGTGTGAATGTGGAACACTGGAGTGTATCCTGCAGTGATAACAGTGGGGTGATTAATCACAACAATTTGTGCAGTGAATTCCTTGCAAACTGTGGGTGGATTGTTCACCGGTCCAAGAACATCTCCGCGTGCAATGTCTTTCTTGTTGATGCCACGCACGCTGAATCCAATATTATCCCCAGGGACTGCTTCTTGGACGCTTTCGTGATGCATTTCGATTGTTTTGACTTCACCAGTGACTCCCTTGCCTTCTCTCCCAGGAACGATAATAATTTTTTCGCCTACTTTCATTTTTCCTGTTTCAACTCTTCCCACAGGAACAACGCCAATGCCTCCAATATTATACACATCTTGAAGCGGAATGCGAAGTGGTAAGTTAACTGGCTTTTCAGGTTCTTTGAAGTGGTCAAATTGTTCAACAACAGTGGGTCCTTTGTACCAGGGCATTTGCGTGGATTTGCGGACAACGTTTTCTCCTTCGAATGCGCTGATCGGAATGAACTGGACTTGGTCTATCTTGTATCCAACTGTTTGGAGGAGTTTGGTCACATCATTTTTCACTCCATTAAACTTTGCTTCGTCGTATTTGACTGCATCCATCTTATTGATGAGAATGCTAATTTGTCCAACACCAAGTGTTTTTAACAGCCAGAGGTGTTCTTTTGTTTGTGCCATGATGCCATCAGTTGCTGCAACAACGAGGAATGCAACGTCTGCTTGGCTGCTGCCAGTGATCATGTTTTTGACAAAGTCTTTGTGTCCAGGCGCGTCAATGATAGTTATTTCATATTTACCGGATATGAATTTTCGGTAGCTGAGGTCAATAGTGACGCCTCGCTCTTGCTCTTCTTTCAGGTTATCCATGACGAATGCGAATTCAAATCCTGCTTTTCCCAGTTCTTGGGCTTTTTCCTTCAGCTTCCGCATCGTTTGTTCGTCAATGATCTTAGAATCATAGAGGAGTCGACCAACTGTGGTGCTTTTTCCGTGGTCAACGTGACCAACAAAGATGACATTTAAGTGCGGTTTTTCTTTTGCCATGGTAATATAAAACCTATTGAATAGAACTGTGGGATTCTATTCGCTTTATAAGCTTTACGGTGAAGAAAAGGCCTTATTCTTGCCCTTCTTCGGTGAAATCTTCTTGTTTGAGTCCACGGCGTTCTCTAATTTGGTTTATCACTTTTTGCATGAGAAGTGCGGGTACTCTCTCAAAACTTTGGTCGACTAAGAAATAGCTGCCGCGTCCGGAGGTAGCACTGCGCAGGTCGCTTGCATATCCAAACATTTCCGCGACAGGCATTTTTGCTTTGACTGCCATGTTGTCTTCTGATTGTTCGATCTCGAGTAATTGTCCTCTCTTGTTTTGCACGAGTTTGCTGATTTCTCCTAGGTATTCTGAGGGTGCATCGATTTGAATAACCTGCAATGGTTCGTACATGACTGCTCCTGCTTGAGCCATCGCGTTTTTGATGGCTGCACGAATCGCGGGAAACACTTGCGCAGGTCCTCTATGGATGGCATCTTCGTGCAATTTGCAGTCAGTGAGTGTGATTTTCATCCCGAGGCAAGGTTCTCGACATAAGGGTCCCTCGCGCATGACTTGTTCAAATCCTTCATCAACCATTTCCTGTACTTCTCCAATGGCAACAATTCCTCTCGTACCATCAATGAGCATGTTACCATTATAGATGTCTCTAACTTTTCGTCCTTCTTTTGTTGCGACGTTTAATTTTTCGAGTTCTTTGTAGAGCACAGCATCTTTTTTCTTCACGCGTCCTTCGGATATTCTTCCATCTTTGATGGCTTCTCTGATTTCTGGCTCTAATGGTTCGACAATCATGTAAAACTTGTTGTGTTTGTTCGGGCTTTTTCCCTCAACTTCTGGGCTTTCTTTTTCAACTGTTTCTCTATAGACAACAATGGGTTCTCCTGTTTTGACTTGGAAGCCACGTTCTTCTTTAATCCTATTTTCAATGATTTCTAAGTGCAGTTCTCCCATCCCGTGGATCAAGTTTTCTCCTGTTTCCAAGTTGATAGTGACTTTCACTGAAGGATCTTCTTTCGCAACTTTCTTCAGGATTTCCACAAGCTTAGGTAAGTCTTGGGGTTTTGCTGGTTCGATAGATTTGGTGATAACCGGTTCGAAGATGTGTTTCATTTCTTCAAAAGATTGTTCTGGTTCAAGGGTGATGGTTTCTCCCGCCATGCCGTTGATGCCGCCAAGTGCAAGCACGTTTCCTGCAACAACCTCGCCAATTTGCTCTGGCTTGATGCCCTTGTACATGAATACTTGTGCAATGCGTTGGTATTGCTTCGCGTTATTCAAGTAAACCTGCATGCCCTCTTTGAGTGTTCCGGAAAATAAACGTCCTGCAGACATTTCTCGTCCAAATCGAGGGTCAATAGTTATTCGTGTGATGACAAATGCAGGTTTCCCATGAGGATTACAAGTAATCAAGTCTTTTCCTAAGGGTGAGTCTAAGTCTCCCCTCCAGATGTGGGGAATACGGTAGACTTGTGCTTCCATAGGATTGGGTAAATGCTTAATGACCATGTCAAGAATGACTTCATGCACTGGAGCGTTTTTCCATATCCATGCTTGGATTTCCTCTTCAGGCTTGCCGCTGCGATACAGTTCAATAATATCTTTGAAGTTTGAATTATTTTTTTTCATGTAGGGAATGCTGAGTCCCCAGTTTTCTCGTGCAGATCCAAATGCAACGCTTCCGTCAGCAATGTTCACTTTCCATTTTTCTTTGAATTCAGATTCTGCGATGCGTTCAATGAGCTTGTTGAATTCAAGGATGATTTTGGTAAAACGTTCCTGCATTTGTTCAGGACTGAATTTCAGTTCATTAATAAGTCGGTCAACCTTGTTGATGAATAACACGGGTTTCACTCGTTCTCGGAGTGCTTGTTTGATGACAGTTTCTGTTTGGGGCATCATGCCTTCGACTGCACATACTAAAACAACAGTCCCGTCAATGGCTCTCATTGCTCGTGTCACATTTCCGCCAAAGTCAACATGTCCGGGTGTGTCAATGAGGTTGATGAGAAATTTTTGTCCGTCAAGCTCGTGGCTCATGCTCACATTTGCCGCATCTACAGTCATGAGTCGTTCTTGTTCGTCTTTGTGCTGCCACGTAGCCATCCCTTCTTCCAATGATCCTGCTGCTTTCTCGCTCATTAATCCTGCTGCTGCAAGGAGATTGTCAGTTAACGCAGTTTTTCCATGGTGGATGTGGGCAGAAGTGCAGATGTTTCTGATATTCTTTGGATTGCTCATTAATTGCCTGAATTCTTCAATCATGGTTGCGGACGCCATTACTCTGAAAAAGCTCGGAAAATTCTTTATAAAGCTTTTGCCTCGTGTTATTCTTTTCTACTTTTTAGGTATGTTTCAATGGTTTTTCGTGTGTAGGGGTCTATGGGAAGGTTCAATGCTTCTTGAAGCGAGACCCAGATATATTCGTGACCTTCACTATCAAGTTGAACATGAGAAGAGTTGGTTTTGCAAGAAAAGTCAAAAAAAAGAAAATGCCTTTTTTTCCAAAAGATAGGATCGTTGATGAACTCTTGGAAAAGAACGAGGTGGATATCAAAAATATCGAGGTTTGTCTCTTCCTTGATTTCACGTTTGAGCGCTTCATGCATTGTTTCTCCAAGTTCAATATGTCCTCCCGGAATGATATAATGATTTTTCCATTTATGAGATTTCATTAAGAATATTTTTCCTTCAGGGTTGAAGATTAATGCACCAACTGTTGGTTCAGGAAATTGTTGGTCAGGCATAAAAACAAATTTTGTTTGTTGTATATAAAGATTTCTTCAAGAAAAGAGATGATGTTATGCCAGAAAAACAAGTGCAAATGTTCCATTAGAAATTATTTTAATCAATGCTTCTCGTTGTGTATTTTCCTGAGTATCAAAAAGGCTTTGCAATGTTCCACATAGCCTGAAAAGTTGTCCGAAAAGATCGGGCAATGTGAGCATTAGAAATAATAACAGAAATAATGGTTTCATCCTCTCCCAAGTGAATACCAACAGTATTTTGATAGATGGTAAACAGGGCAGGTGTTTCCCAGCCAGGAGGTAAAACGCGGATTTCATGAAGGGGTGTTTTTCGTTCATTTATTTTATAGACTCCTTTTTCATCAAAGATGGATCGTGCTTTAAACTTTTTCCGTGTTTGCATATCATAGATTTTTCGTGCATAATGTCGCATTGCTTCTGTGGTTTTACTTATTCCCATTGCCTCATAAATGTCAGATTGCCTAAGTTCTTCAAGTGTCCTATTGATCATTGTTTTAAAGCCGGCAAAACCTTCATAGACAACGATATTGATCTTTTGTTTTGGTTTGAATTTAAGTAAAGTAGGAAGAATGTTGTGTAAAAGTTCTTCTTCTCGTTTCAGTTCCTTTTTCTTTTTTTTAATAACACTTAATAAAGTATAGGGAGGTAATGCTTGATAGAAAAAGATACCTTTCTTTTCTATTTTGCTAACAATGCCTTTTTTGATGAGTCGTTCAAGAATATCATATACTTTTGACCGTGATATAGTAGAACTCTTGATGAGAGGTCCAACTTTTGATTCTCCAGTTTCTAACAGGGTGAGATATACTTTAGACTCACCTTCGGTAAAACCAAGATTGCGAAATACGTGAGGTAACGAAGGAGTATCCATTTTATAGCCCCCTTAGGGGGAACTAGTATTTATATAGGTTTTGATTTGATTTTATCTTGTCTAAAATATATAATATAAAAGATATAAAGGGAATAAAGTGAAAAAATGAAAAAAAAGAATATGAAAAAAACAATCAGCATAGGGGTTATTATGCTTCTTATTCTTGTAAGCGGATGCGCTTCAAGAAGTGAAGAGACAATCAAGATAGGTGCTATTCTTCCGATGACTGGTGGATTTGCAATTTATGGAAGTGATGAACAAAAGGGAGCGGAGCTCGCAGTTGAAGAAATAAACAATGCAGGAGGTATAAAGGGAAAGAATGTAGAGATGGTATTTGAAGATAGTGCTGGTGAGAATGTAAAAGCACTAAACGCATTCCAAAAATTAACAGATGTTGATAAAATAGGTATCATAATAACAGCAACAAGTTGGATAAGTAATACAATTTATGAAAAAGCAAAAGAAAGGGATGTCGTACAAGTAGTTGTTGCAAGTGCAGCATTTGCAAGATCAAGTCAAGATAAAGCTATTCGGTTTACAGTCGATGTAAGAGATGAAGGAAAGTTCCTTGCAGCATTTCTGAAAGAATTTGAAAGGATAGGAATTATTCATCTTAATAACGATTATGGTTCAGGATGGGCAAAACAACTGTCTGAAGAATTAGGAGAGAGGATTATTGGGGTTGAAAAATATGAGCCAACAGATGCAGATATGAGCACTCAATTAATAAAGTTAGGTGCAAAGTCTCCAGATGCTATTGTTATGGTAAGTACAGGAAAAGATGGGTTCTTGATTGCGAAAAAGATAAAAGAGCTAGACATAAAAACACAGCTAATCGGAACACGACCAATTCAAACAAGGGATCTACTGCAAGAACCAGTATTGGTTGAGGGATTGATATATTCTTATCCTACATATGATGCCACTCATCCATTCATGAATGAATATAAAAATAAATATAATGAGGAACCGAGTGTATTTGCTGCTGAAACGTATGATGCAGTAATGAGCGTCAAAAGTGCTCTAGATGAGTGCGGAGATGATAAAAAGTGCATAGCAGATTGGTTCACTTCTCAAGAGTATAATGGAGCTCTTGGGCATGTAACATTTGATGAAAAGAAAGATGCGCAATATGCATTTTCATTGAAACAAATAAAAAAGGGAAAGTTTGTAATATTCGAAGAAAATGAAGTATAATTAAAATAAATTATCGTGCAGCGTCAGCTTGTTTTTCAAGTTCGGTCTTTTTATTGAGGGCATGACTCTTAGGATCATTGGTTGCTGCTGCAATGATCTCAGTTGCTAACACGTCTTCAACTTTTACTTTTTTGCCAAAGCTTTTTTGGTAAGCTCCTTGGACGAACATGCGCAGGACAAGGTCTACTCTTCGTTGTGGGCTGCAGTCGACTGCTTGGGGATAGCGTGCGCCTCCGTATTCAATGGTAGTAATTTCATCTCGGGGTGCTGCGTTTTCAATCGCTTTCACCAGGACTTGGATAGGGTTTTGTTTGGTTTGTTTTTCTATTTTAAGGAGGGTGTTTTCCACTATTTTGTAAGTGGTGAAACTTTTGCCGCCGCAATGGCCGCTGCTGAGGATGTGTTTTTTTCCACGGTGTCCAGGAACCATGAGTTTGTTCATGAAGCGTTCAACAATAGTGTACTTATTTTTGTGAAATTGTTGTGTCGCGTTTCTTCCTCCGCTCCGAGGAACATAGACAGGTTTGAGATTGATATAGGGTTGTAATGAAATGTCTGTAACTTTGACTTCTCCAGAGTCCCATCGTCCGAACATTTTCATCTGTACCATTATCTGCGTCCCTTCTCAATCTTTCCCTTCACGAGTGCGCGGAGGCTTTGGTCATTGACTTTGATGACTTGCCATCGCACACCGGGAATGTCTCCTTTTGCTCGTCCTTTGGTGCCGCCGATGCATTCAATGATTACTTCATCGTGTTCGTCTATTTTCTTGATGGCTTCATTGCCTGGTGCAAAGGCAGTGACTTGTTTCCCATTTTTGGTCAGCTGGACTAAGACGCATTTTCTCATGGCAGAGTTGGGTTGTTTTGCTTCAAGTTGTCTTTTTTCAAGAACAATGCCTTTTGCCTGGCTGCTCCCACGGAGGGGGTCTGACTTTCTTTTCAGGTCAAGCGTTCTTCGAATGTATGCTTTAGAATTCCATCGAAACTGCGCTCTGCGTTTTTTGAGTTTTTTGCCTGCGCCAAGGCCTCGTGATTTTTTTCCCATGGGTAAAGGGTAGGTCGAGAAGTCTCGTTTATAAACGTTTCGTAGGGTATTACGCCACTTTCACGTGGGAATGGAAATATTTCTCGACAAGGGTATTCAGTTGGTTGAGGTTTCTTCTGTTTCTGCCGATGAGTTTTGCGCGGACAGAAACATCAGCTACTTTGACGAGAATGGTGTCATCATGAATGTCAATAGTGTCAGGTGTGAGGGGATAGATTATGTTTTTGATGAATGTGGCAACGTCTGTATTGTATTCAATGACTTTGATGTTCTTTTTGAAGAGATATGACATTTTTTTGATGTGTATTCCTTGCTTGCCAATGGCCTTGCCAGAGTCTCCTTCTTTCACGACAAAGATGAGGATTCCCAATTCATCAACAAAAAGGTCCTTGACATGAGCGTGAGTAAGAGTCTCAAAGGTGGTAATGTACCCTATAAGTTTCATATCAAGTTTGGTGCGAAGATGCATGTTAGTAGCTGAGAACGGCAATGGGATGGTTTCTCTTGCAGATGAGTGCTATTTCGTCGCTCGGTTGTTCCATGTGAATGAGAGGAACCTTTTTGAAAGTGGCATAGTAAGTAAGGGTTTTCTTCGTCTTGTCAGGACAATTAGCTGCAACGAGGACTGTGGTGGTTGTTCCCTTTTTCAAGTTCCTGATGGTTTGCGTTGCTCCATAGATGAGTGTTTTGTGTTGGAGTGCTTTGTGCAGTTCTGCGAGGCTCATGAATCATCCTTTGCCTTTGCTTTTTTTGAAGGTTTCGGTTGGGCTGCAGTGAGGCTTTTCATATGTGCAACTAATCCAGGAAGTCCGGTGCCAAGGGGAATGGGTTGGTTGAGCATCACATTCTCAATGACAGAGTTGAGCTCATCTTCTTCGTTGATGAGGGATGCATTAATGAGGTGTTTAAGTGGTGTTTCGAAGCTTGCACGCGCAAGGACGCTTCTTTTTTCTCCGGTGATTCCGCTGCGGGTGATTCCTTTGACAGTTCCCTGGGTTGTCATCACGTCAGCAACGAACATGATGTGTCTGATGTCAACGTCTAATCCTTGGTCTTGGATGACCTTTTTTGCTTCGTTGATGATGGTTTGTCGTGCTGCTTCAACGCCGAAAACGTTCAATACTTCAAAGAGGTTGTTGGTGACTGTTCTCGTTTCATCAACTTCTTTGATGTCAATGACTTCCTTCAAGTTTGATCCTGCAGTGACGATGACAAATTCATTGTTGTTTTTCACAGGCAAAACATGGGTGATGTTTTTGATGCCTTTGACATGGACGCTTTTCAGCTTTTCTTTGAGTTTGTAGATTTCCAGGAGCTCGTTTTCGATTCCTTCAATGCTGACAATGATTTTGTTGTCTTCTGTTTTTTTGACTTTCGCATTCTTCAGGTGTTCAGTAAGGGCTGTAACAACATTGTCTGGGGTGATGTGCAGTTCTTGTGTTTTGTTTTTGTTGAGTTCGATGATGATTTGGAGTTTGTTGAGGTTGATGCTGAATTCGGATGCTATTTCTTGGAGTTGTGTTTCTTTGATGAGTGCGGCAACGCGTTTCACGTCCTTCACTTCCTTGTTGTAGGGTGCTTTGAGGAAGATTTCCATGGATGGCGTGCTGATTTCTTTGCGTGCGTCAAGGATTTCAATGAGTCTGGGAAGTCCCTGGGTGACGCTCACCTCTGCAACTCCTGCGAAGTGGAACACGTTTAAGGTCATCTGGGTTCCTGGTTCTCCAAAGCTTTCTGCGGTGATGATGCCTATAGGTTCTCCAGGGGCGATGAGTGCTTCTTTGTATTGGTGGAGGAGATGATCAAGAATCTCCTGGACTTGTTTTTTGGTGAAGGTTCTCTTTTTTGATTCTTTCCTCAATTCGTCAAGGATGATTCCAGGGAGTTTGTCTTCGTAGCTCTTGATGAGGTCTTCCATGGTTACAGTTTGAGCACGTCAGCGATGGCGCGGACGACGCTGATTTTTCCTCCTTCGCTTCGGGAGACGTCAACGCCGTCATCCCCATATTGGAATTGGATGATTTGTTTGTTGGAGTTGCGGACAGTGTTGTCATATTCTACTTTGAGGTCTTGGAGCGCGTTTGCAAGTCTTCGGTAGAGGTATCCTGATTTTGGTGTGCGAAGTGCAGTGTCCATAAGTGCGTCTCTTCCAGTCATGGCGTGGAAGAAGAATTCTCTGGGGTTGAGTCCGCTCTTAAATGAGTTTTCAACAAAGCCGTGTGCTGATGGTCCTAAGTCTCCAGGTTTGAATGAGGATAAGCTCCTATTCTTGTAGCCGACGCTGATGCGCAGTCCACCAAGTGCTTGCTGGCCAACACATGAGCTCATTTGCGCGAAGTTGAGGATGTTTCCTCGTGCTCCGGATCGTGCCATGAGAATGGTAAAGTTCTCATCGCTCACGCTTTCTGCAACGAGCTCTCCAATCTTGTTTCTCACTTTATTGAGGAGTTCAAGGATGCGTGCTTCGAGTGTTTCTCGAAGGTTTTTTCCTGGTAAGAGCTCAATATCTCCTTTGTGATATTCCTCAATGAGCTTGTCCACTTCTTTGTATGCTGTTTTGAACATCGTGGTGACTTTTTCTTTCATGTCTTCAGTGAGGTCTGTGTCTCCGATGGTTGTAGTGAATCCATATTTGAGAAGAACACGAATGCCAAGTCTGGAAAGGTTGTCCATTAAGATGAGTGTGTGTTCTTTCCCGTATTTTCTGTAGAATTCTCTGAGGAGTTCTCCATTATCTTCCCCAACGCTATTCTTGTCAATGAATCCATCAACGAGTTTTCCTTTTTCGATTTTGATATAGATGTCTCCTTTTTTGGTGAAGCCAACGAAGTTGAAGTCCGTTGGGAAAAGTGTGCTCACAACTTCTTTTCCAGTGACAGTTTCCTTGGAGAAAGTAACAGTGTCTATGCCTATGGAGGTAAGAATATCAATGGCATCCATGCGGGAGAGTGATGCATACTTGGTGAGATAATAATTGCCAGTAATGCTGTCTTCAATGCATCCGATGATGTTATATCCATTTTTAGGAGTGATGATTTGGGATTGGACTTGCATGAGGATATCTGCTTCAGTGCGTGCTTCTTCAGTTTGGGGGACATGCATGTTCATTTCGTCTCCGTCAAAGTCCGCGTTGTACGGATGAGATACACTCGGGTTTAGTCGGAAGCTTTTACCGGGAAGTACTTTGATTTTGTGGCACATGATGCTCATACGGTGAAGACTGGGTTGTCTGTTGAAGATGGCAATGTCTCCGTCTCTTAAATGCCTTTCAACGATGAATCCTTCTTTGAGTTCTTCAATAATTTGGGGAATGGTTTCTGCAGTGATTTTCTTTTTTTTGCCGTCTGGCCAGATGACATAGTTTGCTCCAGGATAAATCTTTGGGCCATTTTTCGCAAGTTCTAAGAGCCATGCCTTGTTCCATTCGGTGACGCGTTCAGGAATGGTAATTTCAGTTGCGACTGATTTGGGGATGCCGAATTCATTGAAGTCTATCTTTGGGTCTGGGCTGATGACAGTACGCGCTGCGTAGTTAACTCTTTTTCCAGCGAGGTTGTGTCTGAAGCGTCCTTCTTTGCTTTTGATGCGTTCGACCAGTGTTTTAAGTGCTTGGCCGCTGCGGTGTCGTGCAGGAGGGATATTAGTGAGTGTGTTGTCAAAGTAGGTGGTGATGTGGTATTGGAGTAAGTCCCACAAGTCTTCAACAATGATTTCTGGTGCTCCTGCATTGATGTTTTCGAACAGTCTCTGGTTGATGCGAACAATGTCTCCGAGTTTGTGGGTGAGGTCGTCTTCGCTTCGTTCTCCTGTTTCGAGGGTGATAGAAGGGCGCATAGTAACAGGAGGAATGGGGAGAAGTGTAAGGATGAGCCATTCAGGTCTTGTGAGTGGAGCTTTGTATCCGATGAGTGTTGCGTCTTCATTGGTTATGCGGGTGAGTTTGTTTCTGATTTCCACAGGGCTCAATCGTTTATCATCAATAATAAAGGTGGTTGGTTTCTCGATTTTGAGGTTGGGTTGTTTATCGCTGCAGTGGGGGCATTTCTTTGTTGCTTTTCCTTTGGTGATGATAAAGCGGGTTAGTTTTCTTCGGGCGTCAAAGTTTTTGTCTTTTTCATAGGCAGTAATGATGGAAGTGAATTTCTGAATAAGTGCAGGGTCAAGAAGAACTCGATTGCAACTGAAGCATGTTGCGCGGAGGGCGTCAAAGATAGTGTCTGCGTATTCAACATGAATGATGGGCCGTGCAAGGTCGATATGTCCAAAGTGTCCCATGCATTCTTTGAGTTTTCCTCCGCACGTTTTGCAGCGAAGTCCAGGATCGATAACGCCAAGGCGGATGTCCATAAGTCCACCATCGACAGGGTATCCTTCCTTGTCATACAGCTCTGCAGTAACGATCTTTGCGCTGCTAATTTTTTGCAGTTCATTAGGGTCAACAATGCCGAATGTTATTTTGTTGACTTTTTTGTAGATATATTCTTCCATGGTGTTTCTCAGTATTTGCTGGTGAGGTGGAGTTTGGGGTTGATGCCGAGGCTGCGCATTTCATCAAGCAAGAGTTTGAAGGCGTAGCTGATCTCGACAGCATTAATATCAACATTGCCGCCACAGCGGTGGCAGAATTTGTTGTTTCTGAAGGTGTCGTGCACTGCGATCATGCCGCAGGATTCACAGACATAAATAACTGTCTTGTCTGAGTCGAATCGTTCTTTGAGGAGGAGTGATGCTCCATGTGAAACAAGGCAGTCTTTCTCCATTTCTCCGAGTCGTAGTCCTCCTCCTTTGCTTCGTCCTTCAATGGGTTGTCGAGTGAGGAGTTGGATTCGTCCGGATGCGCGTGCGTGGAGTTTGTTCGCAACCATATGCTTAAGTCTGAGGTAGTACATGTCTCCAACGTAAATTTTTGCAGTGAATTCTTCTCCAGTGACTCCATTATACATACGTTCAGTGCCGTTTTCTCGAAATCCGAGTTCAACGAGCTGCTGGCGTAATTCTTTTTCTGGTTCGCTGGAGAATGTAGTACCATCAATGGTTCGTCCGGAGAGTGATCCTACTTTCCCTGCAACTGCTTCGATGAGATGGCTAATACTCATTCTACTGGGAACAGAGTGTGGGCTGAAGATGATGTCAGGAGTGATGCCATTTGAAGTGAAGGGCATGTCTGCTTGGGGCACAATCATGCCGACAACTCCTTTTTGTCCGTGTCTGCTGGCAAATTTGTCTCCAACTTCGGGAATGCGTTGGTGTCTGAGTCTAACTTGAATGAGTCTGTTGCCCTCTTCGTTTTCAGTGAGCACAATAAGGTCTACTCTGCCAGGTTCTCCGAGCTTCACTGCAACGCTACTTTCTCGTCTCTTGTTTGCCGCGATGCTGAATTCATCCAGTTCGCCGAGGAATCGTGGGGGGCTTGTGCGTCCGATAAGGACATCTTCGTCGCCAACTTCTGATTCCATGAAGATAATACCATCATCTTCAAGAAGTCGATAGTCTTTTTCGCTGCGATATCCTTTCACTTCTTTGTCTGGGATGCCAATTTCATCTACTAATCCACCGCTGTATCGAAGTTCTTCAACGACATAAGGTCTGAAGTATGTGCTTCTCGCGAGTCCTCGTTGTAAGCTTCCTTTATTGAGCACAATAGCATCGCTCATGTTGTATCCTTCATAGCTCATGAGTGCAATCACAATGTTTTGTCCGGCAGGGTGGCTGTTTTGGTGGGAAACATCGATGGTGCAAGATTGAACAATGGGGTTTTGGGGGTAGTGAAGGACGCTCACATCTGTGTCCATTCTGATGAGGTAGTTGGAGCAATAAAAGCCGAGGGCTTGTTTTTGTGTTTTGCTTCCTCTGTTGAGTCGTGAGCTTTGGACGAAGTTGGAATACGGAACAAGAGAGGTGGTGAGTCCGAGAATGGTGAGTGGAGTGAGTTCAAGGTGGGTGTGTTCGGGAGTGAGTTCGTGGTCGTGAATGGCAATGTATGCGCTTTCTTCTTCTCCTGCGTCGAGGTATTCAATGATATTATTCTTGATCAAATCACTCCAATTGAGTTGTCCTTTTTCGAGTTGTTTCAGGTGTTCTTCTGTGAGCATGCTTTTCCCGTGTTCAACAATAATGACTGGTCTTCTCACTCGTCCTTGGGAGAGGTCGAGAGAAAGCTCATCAAGAGTGGGATGCACGTGAATGTTGAGGTGAGAGGGAAGTTTGCCTTTACGGCGAGCGTCTTTGACTTGTGCGACAAAGTCCTGTTTATTACTGACTCGTCCAATGTATTGTTCGTCTAAGTAAACGTCAGTCATGGTTGTAATCCTAAGCTTTCAAGGGCTTTGCGTACTTTTTGGGAGCCTTTTTCTTCTTGGGTGATGTCTGCGAAGAGTGCAAGGTTTTTTCGTAATCCAATGGATGTTCCTTCAGGTGTTTCAATGGCACACAGTCGTCCCCAGTGTGTGGGGTGGAGTGCGCGTGCTTCAAAGTTTTCTTGGGTGCTGCTGAGCAAGCTAACCACTCTATTGAGGTGGCTCAAGCTCGCAAGGAAATTTGTTCGATCCATGTTTTGGCTGAGTCCTTTCCTTCCTCCAACCCAGACTCCTGTTGCCATGGCGCTGTTGATGCGTGAGGTGAGGAGTTTGTCTCTGATGATAATTTTGATGCTTTGGAATTTGCCTCGTTTGACGAGTCTCTGGAAGTTGTAGAGGATGTCATTGACAAGTGCTCTTAGGTTGACGCGGAAAAGGTCTGCGAGTAAGTCTCCGCTGAGTTTGAGTCGTTTGTGCATATAATGGTCCTTGTCTTGGTTGTCAATGTCATATTTTGTGATCTGGAGGAATCGGTTAATCAGCTTGCAGAGGTTGATCGCTTTTTCTGCGCGGTCTTTTGTTTCAACGCCAATATGAGGAAGAAGATATTTGTCAAGGTTTTCTTTGACGCGTTCGTGTTTGGTGTCTTGTTGTTGGTTGATGCCTGTTTTTTTTGCTAAGAATTCAAGCGCGTCTGTTTCTGTTTTGATGTCAAGGGAGTTGTAAAGGTTGATGAAGACGTCATCATACTGGTGTTCTGTGGAGATTGCTGCAACAATTTCATTATCCTTGATCATGCCCAGTGCTTTGACAACGGCAATGATGGGTATTTTTTTGAATCGGGTAAAACTAAGATAGATAATGCCTTCTTTGGTTTGTTCAATAATGTGGGGGACGCGATAGCTGCCTTTTTCTGAGAAGACTTTGCCAGTGTACACGCTGGTGCCTGTCTTGTTTTTGTCGACAAAGAGTTTATTAGGTGCTAAGTCTTCAACAGTGATGAGGACTCGTTCATTTCCGTTGAGGATGAAGTATCCTCCAGGGTCATGTGGATCTTCACCATTTGTGATGAGTTCTTGTTCGCCAAGTCCGGAGAGGTGACAGTATTTACTTTTGAGCATGATGGGAATTTTTCCAATTTGGGTGGAGAAGCTTTCTCGTTGCACGCCGTCAATGTGAGTACTAATTTCAATGTGGACAGGTGCGCTGTAGGTGATGTTTCTCAGGCGTGCTTCAGAGGGGTAAATGTCTCTGCTACTGCCGTCTGCTTCGATGAGCGTGGGTTTCGTGATCCAGACTTTTTCTATTTTGATGCGAAAATCTTCAATGTCTGGAGGGATAATAGTAGGGACAATGTCTCCTATTTCTTTGCAGATGTGTTGCATGCCTTTTTCAACAAAGGTGTTGAAGGAGGAGATATTTGTCTGCATGTGCATATGTTCTTCAAAGTATTTTTTCACGAGGATGTTTCGCTTTGTGGAGAAGGAGGTTTGTTCTATCATGGAGTGGTTATACAACTGTTCTATAAAATGTGGAGATGCCTCGGGTGGGGCTCTCTCGGTTGATGCAGACGATGTCTCCTACTTTGGGAGTAAGGTGTTGGATAGCCGCGTCTTTAATGGATATTTGAGGAAGCTGGCGTTTGCTGATATTGTAGCGGGTAAGAATTGCAGTCACTTCTTCCTCAGTAAGGAGGGTGTGTTTGGGCACAAGGACGTGGGTGGTGACAGTGATTTCTTTTGCCATCGTGTCTATCGTTCTCCAATGTGAGCGGGCCAGGAAGGATTTGAACCCTCGACCCCTTGGTTAAAAGCCAAGTGCTCTAGCCATGCTGAGCTACTGGCCCAGGCGCCCTAGGCGAGAATCGAACTCGCGTCTCGGCCTCGACAGAGCCGGGTGATAACCACTACACTACTAGGGCAGTGTGTGATGAGACAGTCTTGATACTATGTGCAATAAGTGTTATCAGGGAGTTGTCGCTGTTGATGACTGAAGAAGACTGCACCATCTAGGGTGTGGGGAAAGGAGGTTGTATATAAAGCTTACGGTATGTGAAAAAGTTCTCACTGAATCAAATCTGCTCAAACCTCTTTTGAGTGCACAAAAGTATATAGCGTTTGATACATAAAAAGGTTTCGGTAAAAGAGGGAGATTATGCAACAGTTTGGGTAAATGAGAAGGTGACCGAGTCTTGTCTGTAGTGAACATCAGGGTGGTATCCAAATTGCTCAAGTTTTCGCTCAATAAATGACCCCAGAGAGTGGCTACGGTCAGTATTGTCATCTCCCATAAAAAACGCTTCCACTTCTTCGATGCTTCCGAAGGGTTCTGCTGCGCCGATGAATGCTGCGTAGTCTTCGGGTCGTCTGAAAGTAAGGGTAACTGATAGTCTATCTATTCCAGAGAGTCGGACAATATTTGTTAAGATCTCGCGTGCGCTAAGCCGAGTGAGGTCTGAAATAGTATGTGTGACCATAAAAGAATGATGAAAAAGGGGATTTAAAAAAGTAACTCCCCACACCCGGACTCGAACCAGGAACCTCACGGGGACAGCTGACTATTGGTCATTCCGAGCATCGGTGCAAAGTCGAATAGTATCTACAGCCGTGCGCTCTAACCATTGAGCTATGTGGGGAATTGAAAAGAAAGAGACTATGTTTGAATTATAAATGTTCCTGTTAAGGCAGTTGATCCGAAACTTCATCTTTTATGAGAGTAGATTTTTATAGCTGTTAATCAAAGCAGAAGGGATGGTAATGGTGAGTAAAGGGTATTATGTGTGTGAAGAATGTAAGTTTAAATATAAGGATAAAGTGCGAGCGCAAAAGTGTGAGAATTGGTGTGCAAAGCATAAAAGCTGTAATCTTGAGATAACCAAACATGCTGTTCAATAGTTATTTATTATCCACTTTCGGAAGTACTGTTAAGGAGATATATTAAGTTTGTCTGATGCTGCAGTGAGCGCGTTTCCTTTCCACATATAGTGAAGTGCTGCAGGCGGCAATACAATTTCTCCTGCGAGGTGAAGTTTTGCATTGACTTTATAGGTAAGAACGCGTTCCTCTCCTTTTTCGAGTGTGCCAAGCTCCCAGAGGATGCGTTTTCCTTTGAGTCCTGTTTGGATGCGCGTCGGTTTGAGTGTGCCGAAGTCGTACGTCGGTTCGATGAGTGTGGGAAGAAGATCAACAGCTTGAACGTTTTCGATGGCTGCGCGTTTGCCGTTTCTGATGATGAGCAATATTTTCAGTTCTGAAATGCCGTCGTGTGCTGCTTTGACTTTGAAGATGCGTTTTTTAATGACAACGCTTCTGTCAATGTAGAAGAAGATGAGGATGGTGACAAGAACAATGACAAGGAAGCCATAAAAGAGTGATCGGTAATTTCTGACAACAGTAACGGTGAATGCTTCCTGAGGTTCGAGTTCAAATGTCCAAACGAGGTTGCCGTTGCGTTCGCTGGGTTCTGGTGTTGCGCTGGTGAATATGTTTTTGATGAAGGAACTTTCCATTTCGATGCGTTGGGATGCGCGTGCGTTGCCAATGTTTTTCTTGGTGAGTGTGATAGTTCTGAGGAGGAATCCTGTTTCATCTTTCCTCTCATCTTCAACAACGGGTTTGCCACTGATGGTAAGTGCTGAGGTGAAGCTTCCTTTGAGTGTTTCTCCATCATAGACACGAATGTTCAGTTCATAGTCTCCAGGGGTGACAGTAGCAGGAACAGTGAGGTGGAAGGTGTGCTCTTTTGTTTCGCGAGGGGCGAAAGAGAGTATTGTTGAATCGCTAAATCCAGGGAGTGTGCTTGCAAAGCTGACAGTGTAGTCAGTAAGGGGAGTGCTGAGTCTGTTTTTGAAGACAACGGTAAAGCGTGTTTCTTCTCCAGGGGTGACTGTTTCGGGAAGGGGAAGGAGGATGTGAACAGCGTCTCGTTCGGGAACAATAAAGAAATCGATGGTTGCTGTTTCTTTGGTGTTGGTGTTGATGAGTGATGCAACATGAATGGTTGCAGTGCCTACTTTGTCAGTGGATGCGCTGGTGAGTGTTTTAAGAGTAACGAAAACGGGTTCACTTTCATGAGGCTCAAGTTTGAGTTGGTTTGGTTGGATGGTGATAAACTGAACTGAAGTGGATGATGGGCTTTCAGAGAGTGGATCTGCAGTAATTTTGAAGACGTCTCGTTCTTCGGCGTTGTTTGTGATCATAATCTGGAAGGTTGCTTCTTCTCCAGCTTCAACTTCTGGAACGAGGGGGGTAATTTGCAGGTCAAGAAGAGGGTCTGCAAAAGCAAGAGGAGTAAGGAGAAGGAAGATAAAGAAACCGCTGAGGAGGGAAAAAAATGATGCCATGGTGTACATTCGGGAATGGTAAATCAGCAAAGAATGTTTATAAAGGTTATGATAATAAGGTAAAGAGACTCAAAGAGAGATGACAAAAAATACAAGAAAGAGAATACGAATGAAAAAGAGTAAGGAAACACTGGTGTTAGGCATTGCAGTAGTAATATTTCTCTGGTTTGGATATTATGCGATAGCATCAGGAGTGACTGATTATGTGAATGATGCAATTGTTTCAATAGTAGTAGTAGGAGTGTTATATAAAGGAAGGAAAAAGCTTGGTCTCTCTGCAGGGGGATTGGCAGGGGTTGCAATCGCGTTTATATTTCATGACTTGGGAGTTTTTGGGTTTTATAATCAGTCTCCTGTTGTCATGCAATGGGATCACATCACGCATATCATAGGTTCTGCAGCGTTCATGGGTGTGGTGTGGCAGTATATGAAGAGGTTTGTGGGGGGTGAAAAGTTTCAGAATGGAATGCTCTATGGAATAATGGTGCTCACAGTGCTAGGCATTGGAGTCATTATTGAGTTTTACGAGTTTACAGGATTCTTTATTGTGGGGGAGGGAATGGGTGGATTGGGTCATGGGTTGGGGGACATTGTGACAGAGTTGGGAAATAGTGAGTGGTTTAACACGATGTTTGACATGATCTATAATGTCATCGGTGCGGGTGCAGCATTAGCAGTGATTATGGTTGGAAGAAAGTGGAAAAAGGACGAGGGCTAAGAGAATATTCGGGAAATGTGATCTTCTTTTCTGATTTTGATGACATGTTCGACAAAGCTTTCAATTTTTTCTTCGTGGCTCACGATGATAATTTGGTGTGCATCGAGCTCGTCAAGAACAGTTCTGATGCGTTCGAGTTGTTCATTGGAGAAGCCGTCAGTGGGTTCGTCGAGGATGAGCAGGTCTTTGGTCTTGATGGTGCTTACAAGGGAGTTGATGACTTGGTTGAGTGCTAATCGGTACGCAAGGGCCGCTGCCGTTTTCTCTCCTCCGCTCAGGTGAGTGTATTCGATATCATGCCCGTTTTGTTCGATAACAAGGTTGAATGATGCATCGAGTCTGACCTGCATGAACTCTGTGTCTACTAAAAGGGCAAACCATTTGCGGAAGAAGGTGTCAAAGTCTGCATGGACTTTGAGCATGATGTGTTGTTCAATCTGTGAGACTAAAGGAATGAATGTGGTGGTGAGCCAGTGCATGAGGGTGGCGAGGGTTTCAATAGTGCATTTGTGAGTGTCCATTGTTGTAATTTCCTCTGCAAGTCTCTTTACTTCAGATGTGTGGTGAGCAAGAGTTTGGGAGAGGGCAGCGTTCTGAATATCAAGGGCTTTTTCGCGTGTAACAAGTTCATCAAGCTGTTGCTTATGGATTAAAAAAGTGTTTTCAAAGGATGAAAAAGGAGAAAGGGTGTGTGCAATGTCATTTTTTTTTATTGTAAGCTTCTCGAAATCATGATGAAGGGAGGAAAGGGTTGTTTTAAGCGAGTAAAGCTCTTTTTTTCTTTTCTCTAAAGTGTTTTTTTGAAAAGTAAAGAGTTCTTGCTGGTGAAGGGAGTGCTGTGCTGTTTGGATGTCTTTTTTGAGTGTTGCAAGTGCAGCAATGATGGTTTGTTCTTGCGCAGTGAGTGTGGTGATAGAGGTTGTTGACGTCGCAATGCGTTGATCTTCTTGTGCATGAAGATGGGATATATGGTCTTCGGTGATGGTTTGTTTGCAGAGCGGGCAAACATCATGTTCTTTTGTGTGCTCTTTGAGTGCGAGTGATTGATTGATGAGTGTTTTGTGTGTTTGAATATCATTGCGAATGAGTTGAAGTTCTTGTTCTTGTGTAGAGAGTGATTGTTGAAATGTTGTTAAATCTGAAGGTGGAGAAATGTTGAGATGGACCAATCCAGATTCAAGGGTTGTGATTTCTGTGGCGAGTGCGTGTGCAGTCGCGGTGTGGTGGGTAATGATCTGGGTGGTGTGGTAAAGGTGTGCAGTCACAACACTGAGTTCTTTGGAGAGTTCTGTGATGAGTTGTTTTTTCTGTTCAAGGGATGCAAGTTCTTGTGTGTGGTGTGTGAGGCTATCGCGTGTGACGTGAAGCTGCGTAGTGATATTTTCAATCTCGCGAGTGGTGGTGTGAAGAGTTATGTGAAGCGTAGCAAGATGTTGTTTTTTTTCGTCATAAGCTGTGGTCAAGGATTTGAGGAGGGTGATTTTCTGTTTCAGACTGGAGAGGAAGAGCTCGGCGTTTTCTGCCACTCTTTTGTATTTGTCCACTCCAAACACTTTTCTGAGGATGTCAAGGCGCTCAGAGGGTTCAGTAAGAAGAATGTGTTTCATTTCTTCTTGGGGAGTGTACACAGTATAGCGGTAGATGAGGCTTTTTTTGGTAAGAAGTTCTGGAGGATAACAAAGAGTGGTGATAATAAACTGTTTGAGCTCAGTGGGTGTGAGCTCTTTGGTAACGCCATCAACAATAAGGTATCCAGAGTCTTGGGTGACGCTCTTGCCGCGCTTGAGTGTTCGTTTGATGGTAATGTCTTTCTCTTCAACAGTGAAATGAAGTTCCACGCTTCCATGGGGTGCTCCGCTGCGAAGGAGTGATGGTCCAGTAACTTCTTTGGTAATGCCGAAAAGAGCAAAGTCAATCGCTTGCAGGATGCTGCTTTTACCGCTGCCAATGTCTCCGCTCAAGAGGAGAGTGCCTCGAGGGAAGTGAATATCTTGGGTGGTATAGCTTCGAATGTTCGAGAGTTTGATGCTATTAAGGATCATGGTTTTTGAGGTGGTGTTCAATATGGAGATAATGTGCAATGTCTGAGGTGATGCGGTCATGAAAGTCAGTGGAGCGTTCTCCGTCATATTTTTCTTTATTCAAAAGGATGAGGAGGTCCTTGATGAAGTGGGGAGGAGGTTGCGGAAAAAGAGATGGTAAAGGACAATGAGAGGTGAGTTCTGTTTCAATGTCTTCAACGCTTCCTTGCTTGATTGCAAGGTGAAGGGTTTCGATGCTGGTGAGCGCTGCAGTATTTTTGAGGAATGCATATGCAGGGAGGTGAGAAGTGAGTTGCTTGAAGTTGATGTCGCTTGGTTTTCCCTCAGAGAGGGTGCCGGTGATTCTGAGGGTCACAATCTTTTCCGTGAGGTCGTAAGAGGAAAGGGAGGTGCGGATCAATGCTTCTGTTTCTGGTGCTGTTTTTCCAGTTGCATCAAGGGTGAAAGAAACAACAGCTTTGAGAATGAGAGGGATATGCTGTAAAGTAATCTTATAATTGTCAGCAACAGTAACAATATAGAATCCTCCGTGTGAAAGCTTTTCGAGTTCTTTAAAGTTGTTGGGAAAGAGGGGTCCGGGATAGGTGATGATGCCATATCCTTCCTTTCGTTTGTCATGGTGGGAGACAAAATGAGGATGCCCTCCTGCATAGTAATGAAATCCTTTGGGAAGGCTGTGCAGTGGTTCGCTATCAATCATGTCGAAGTCTGTTGGTTTGAATTCAGTGAGTAAGGTGTGAAAGAGGAATATTTTCAGGCCCTGATGATTGGAGTGTTCGAGGAATGCACGATCAAGTTTTGCATAATATTGGCTTTCGAGTCCTCCGCGAAGTCCGGCAATGCCGGTAAGGAGTGTATTTGTTTCTGGGTCGATAGTGACGCGAAGTTTCCCTGTTGCCTTGTCAAAGTGGAAAAGGTTGACGCACATTCCTGTTTTTTCGAGCACGTCAATCATGGTCTTGCCGCTGGGGCTGTAATCATGGCTTCCAGGAATGACATAGATGCGTATGCCGAGGTCGCGAAGTTTTTTCATGCTGCTAGCAACCATTTTCAGAGCATCAACAGAGGGTACACTCGTGTTGAAGAGGTCTCCGCTAATGAGGACAAAGTCTACTTTTTCAGCGATGCATTGGTCGACTGCAGCTGCAAAGGATGATATACTCAACTGCATGAGTGCGGGTTCTGTCCATCCGCCGATGTGGCAATCACTAAGGTGGGCGAATCGTATCATACATCATGAGCAGGGGGGAGTGCTGCGCGTTGGTTGTCAACAAAAGCTGTGCCTCCTGTTGTAGGAAATTGACCAGTCCAACAGCCAGTGCACATATCCTGTTGAGGAAGACCAATAGAGGTAAAAGCGTTGAAAAATGCATCCAAGGGAGTGTAATGGACGCTATCCAGCCCGTTTTCTTGTGCAAGAGCTGCTTCAAGGGAAGGAATGTCAGGATAGTGCGTTGCAATGAGTTCGTTGAAAGTACCAATGTCAATAGCGTAAGGGCAGGGAAATTTCAGGGGAGGGGCAGTGACGCGAAGGTGTACTTCTGCTGCGCCACCAATGGTTTTAACGCCATCGCGAATGCCGCGTGCAGTTTTGCCGCGAACAATACTATCATCAACAAGAATAACTTTTTTGCCATGCAGTGCTGCCCAGACATATTCATATTTTGTGTTCACAGCAGCATCGCGGAGGTGTGCTTCCTCGATGAATGTGCGTCCTGATTCTTCTAGTCTCACAATTCCTTCTTCATAGTGGATACCAAGCTCGTAAGCAAGTGCAAGTGCTGCAGGTCGTGCGGTGCGGGGGACAGGAACAACAACATATTCTTCAGGGTGTGCACGAATTGCAGAGAGAAGAGGCTCCGTGTTTGCAAGAGCAACACCAAGTGCTTTGCGACCATCATGAACAGCAATATTATCAACGGATGATGCAGGGTTGCTGAAGTAGACAATCTCAAAGCCACAGACTGCTTTTTCTTGAAGGCAATGGTCCAAAGTTCTTGCATCTGCAAAGGAAGAAATGAGTGATCTTCCATCGACAAATGAGAGTACAGATCCTGCAGGCACTGGTTTGATGTCTGGAAAGGAAAATCCGATGCGTTGAAGTGCAGAGCTTTCTGACGCAACTGCAAAAAGTTCTCCATTTTCTGCATATGTTAATGGTCTTATGCCAAGAGGGTCGCGAACAACATGCAAGTTTCCAAGTCCGTCAAGGTATGCAATATTATAATCGCCATCAAAGAGTCGAGCAAGTGTTGCCATGGTATTAACAAAAGTTTTGTGAAAATCATGATCTTTGGAGGGTTGATGATACATATCAATGAAATGCATAATCGCTTCTGTGTCAACTGCTGTGTCAAGTTTATACTGGTGGGTTTCTTCGAGTGTTGCACGGAGTTCTGCATAGTTAGCAAGGTTTGAATTAGTAACAATCAAAAATTTATTGTCTGGTCTGCCTGCACGATGGTGAAACGGTTGAAGTTCAAGTTCATAATGTTCTTGTGTGCGGTTGCCTGAAGTAGGATAGCGCACATGACCAACACCTATAGGGGCGTGAAGGTATGCTCGCGCATCACTTTCAGAAAACCCTGCAGTAGTAAAAAGGTTGCGAACAAGTCCTGGTGCTTTGATGACGCGAAGCTGCTCTTCTATATTAGTTCCGTTATAGGTGCCAATACCCGCTCCACCTCTTCCCCTATTTTGTTGTGCGGTGATGAGTGCATGAAGATAAGGTACAACTCCTCCATCTAATTCGCGTTTTAAGGCCACTGCTGCAATGGCGCATTCATGTTGAATCAAGGTTTTCCCCCATATACACAAGATATTGAGTAGATAAGAGTGGAAAGAGAAGAATTGTTTAAAAGGATTATGTTACTCGAAGCTCAATGTTTTACCGTTATGCATAAAGTGGAGGGTTTTATCAAGTTTATAACCCATGTCTTCAACAATAGGAGTAACAGGAGAGAGCAAAGTATGATCTCCATGGCAGGGAATGATGTGTTCAGGATTAAGTATCTTGACAAGTTTGCGGATGTCTGCTCCTCCGCAGTGTCCGGAAACGTGAACATCAGGATAAACTTGCACGCCTAAACGTTTCAGTCGATGTTCGATGTCTGCACGATTGGAAATGTTTGGTTCAACAGGAATGACGCGGTTGGAGAAGACTGCAAAGTCATCAGGGGAGAAGTGAAAGGGGTGGTCAGGGTTCACAAGTCTGCGGAAGACAGAGTTAGGTTCTCCTTGTCCGCCAGTGCAGACGATGAAGTAATTTTCCGGCCCTTCTTTTTCGATTTGGCTGACAACCTGGCGAATGTTGCGAGGGTAGGGGACAAGCTGCACTTCTTTGCTGTATGCTGCGACTCCCACTTCTTCTGCAGCGTTGCAGTATTTCATCAAGCTTCTTCCGAGAAAGACAACTTTTCTTCCCAGAGAGTTGCCAATGTCTATCATGCTACGCAGTCGTGCGATGTTGGATGCGAAGCAGGTTGCAACAATGGCGTGTCCATTGGTGTCAAGGTCAAGCAAAACATTTTTGAGCATGTCTCGAGCAACGTGTTCACTCGGCATTGATTCAGGAGTGCCAGAGTAGAGTGAGTCAACAACAGTTGCGATGACTCTCTTTTCTGCGAGTTGTTTAATTTTGTCATAGTCTGGCTTGTCTTCAATAACGGGTGTGTCATCAAACTTGAAGTCTGTTGCGTACAAAATAACACCCTTTTTAGTATGCAAGGCAATCATGCTGCTTTGGGGTGTGGAATGGGTGACATGAATGAATTCAACGCTCAAGTCTTTGCTGATGGGCACAATTTCCCCAGGTTGCACGGTTTTAAGTTGGTTGGAAAACTGAAGGTTGTCGTCGCGGAGCATGTTTTTGAGCACCGCAAGAGTGTACGGTGTTCCATACACTGGTGCAGGATAGTGATGGGATAGGTAAGGTATTGCTCCGATGTGGTCGAGGTGTGCGTGTGATGCGGCAATCATCTTGACGCTTGATCGGAGAGGGTGGAGTGCAGAATCATCTGGAATAATGTTTTGTTGGATGAGTGTTTCTCTGGTGAGGGAGGAGCGGTGGTTGCCTTGTTCTTCAAACAAGGCAAGGCTCTTGATGTCAAATCCCATGTCGCAGATGATGGTTTCGTTGCCGACGGTGAACGAGGTCATGTTCCTTCCCACTTCATCAAATCCGCCGACAGTGCAAAGAGTAGTTTTCATGAAAAGTCAGGCAAGAGTCAAGACGTCCCTTTAATAAACTTTTTACTGAGGAGAACGAGAATGAAAAGTCCTCCAGTCCATATTCCAAGGGTGATGAGGGAGGGAAGTAATCCTGAAAGTGGAGCGCTGAAGAGGAGGATTTGGTTGAGGACAAATTGGCTGGCATAGAAGGGGTTGTAGGAGACAATGTTTCTGATAAATTCAGGTAATGCTTCAATAGGGAGGATGGTGTTGGAGAAGAAGAGGAAGATGAATCCGACGCTGATGGATGCAACCATAGATGTTTCTTCGCTTTTGAAGATGTTGCCGATAAGCATGCCGAAGAGGACAAAGAGTGAGGAGATGAGGAGGAGCATGAGGGTGAGCGGGAAGAGGAGTGGGATAAGTTGGTCGTTGAAGAAGATGATACCGACGATGAAGAGGACGAGGAGTTGGAAGAAGATGATGATCATGTTGGTGAGAAAATTTCCCGCAAAGAAAAGGAAGTTAGTTGTTGGAGTGATAAAATTTTTGAAGGATACTTTGCTGATTTTTTCTTTGATTTCAAGGCTTGATGCTAAGAATATACCAACAAACATCACAATGAGTGCAAGGAGTGTTGGAAAGAGGTAGTTGAGGTGGGTGGTGTCAGCGCTGACAGGTTGGATGTCTGAAGTGAGAGGGGTAACAATGTCGCTAACTTGGGTAGAGGTTGCGCTGCTTATTTCTCCAATGTTTCCTGAGAAGGATGTGCTGAGGACGTCAACGAATTCGACATTGGTTTTGAGAAGTACTTTAACTGTTCCGAGGTTGTTAACGATACTTCTTTGGGTTGATTGGACATAAGAGAATCCTTCGATGATGTCTTCAACGTCTTGTTTGAAAAGGCGTAAGGTTTCTGTGGCGGTGCTGGCATTTTCTCCTTGTGCAGGTTGAAGTTTGGAGATTTGTGTTGAGAGTCTGGAGTATGATGAATCAGGGAATGAATAGTTAAGGTTGAGGGTAAGGAGTTTTTGGTTGGACTGGCTGATGAGGTCATCAGCATCTCGGGTGTTTTCTGCGATGCTGCTGAGGAGTTTTCCTTGGTCTTGAATGTCTTCGCTGACGTCTTCAAGTGTTTCGACAATGCCTTGGGTGAGTTGGGTGCTGATTTTAGCGGATTGGGCTCTGAGTTCAGTGCTGAGCGCGTCAATGACAAAATAGACAATGTTTTGTCTGCTGGTGTCTACATAAAAGGTGACTGTTCCTTTTCCAATGGAGAATGGGTCTGGGAAGACTGCACACAGGTTGTAGAATCCTGTTTTGACGCCGTCAATGCATGCGGTTTGGCTGGGTGTTTTGGTGACAGTGAACTGGTTTTTGGTGAGGCTGCTAAGAAGTGATTCGATGAGGGGAGTGTATGAGGATGCTGATGTTCCAACGCGAATGCTGTACACGTTTGCGGTGTTAAACGCTGCGCTGATGAGAAGAATGAGGAGGAGAGGTCCGAGGATGATGATGAGTGCTGATCCTCTGCTTCTGATAAGAAGTTTAATGTTTTTGCTGATGAGGGTGAAAAGTTTTAGAGCCATTTTTTGTCAGTCATCTCCTCGAAGAGTTCTTGGAGGCTGGGTTGTTTGATGTCAATATAGAGGATGCTGTCTCTTTGGTTTTTGAGGATGCGGAGGATGGCTTCAAGGAGTTCTTGGGGGTGGTCGGTGTAGATAACGAGCCTTCCGTTTTCGACGAAGAACGTTTTGAGGTTGAGGTCGCGCACGAGAGCATCGTAGTCTTTGTGGATGGTTTCAAGGTGGAGTTCTGCGGGTGTTGTGGAGAGTGATTTGAATTCGTTGATGGTGCCGACGCGAAGGAGTTTTGAGTCGTGGAGGATGGCAACGCGGTCGCATAAATGTTCGACATCACCAAGAAGGTGGGAGGTGATGATGACTGTTGTTCCAAGTTGGTTGATGCGTTTGATGAGGTGGAGGATGTCGCGTCGAAGGAGAGGATCAAGGTCTTCGGTGGGTTCGTCGAGGATGAGAAGTTTTGGGTCATGAACTAAACTACATGCCATGTCAAGTCTTCGCTGCATTCCTCCAGAGAGGTGTTCTGAGATCATGTGTCTGACTTCGAGGATGTCAAGGAGTGCGAGGACGCGTTCGGTGTGGTGGTTGATTTCGTTATTATTTAATCCATATAAGGATGCAAAGTAGCGGATGTTTTCTTCGACAGTGAGTCTTGGGTAAAAACTGTTGTCTTGAGTGGTGAATCCGATGGTGCGTTTTGCGCGGAGGGGGAGTTTTTGGATGTCGGTGTCGAAGTAAGAAATGCTTCCTTTTGTGGGTTTGTAATAGCCAACAATGAGTTTGAGGAGTGTGGTTTTTCCGCTTCCGTTTATTCCGATGATGCCAAATATTTCTCCTTCGAGGATGTCAAGGGAGACGTTGTCGAGAACAACGGTTGTGTTGAACTGTTTGGTGACACCTCTTATTTTAAGCAAGATCATAGGAGAAAGAGGTGCTAATTGTTTTTAAGCTTAATGGTTAATGTGTCGCCAACAGCAAGAGAGTCTGCGCTTCCTGCAGGCAATTCGATGACGGTGTGATGTGCAGGAACGCTCATGATATGGAGGGTGAATGGTTGAATATTGCGTTTGATTGCAGCAACAGCTCCTGTATGAGTGAGGACAAGAAAATCAATGCTGAAGAAAACAAAGAGGTTGTGAAAGGAGGTAGATGATGATGCATGTAAGGGAAAAAGGAGTCCGTGATGTGGTTCTGGTTTTGCAGAGAACATGAATCCTCTGAATTGTGCAAATGAAGTGTCGCAAACAGTGCAGGTGAAGAGGTGTTTCTTGTGGTGAAGGATGAGTGCGTGTGTCATGTGAAGGTGAGTGCTGCGTATCCTGCGGAGTAGTGGTGCAATAGGGTCTTGTTTGCGAATCGTTGTTTCATTGCGTGGAGGAAGACGAGGGCTGCGCCAAAGGGATAATGAGAGGCTTGGTGCGCATGGGTAAAAAAAGAGTGTGGGTCAATGCGTTTGATTGCGTCAAGAAGGTGGGTGTCAAGAGGTGTGCCTGTAAGATTATGGCTGCAGATGATGGTGCTGGATATGTGTTCACTAAAGTCACCGAGTGCGGTGCCGAAGGATGTGCATGCTTCATAAGATGAGGTATTGATGATAAGAGGAAGGATGGTAATATCATGGAGATGGTCTTTGTTGACACATTGGAGAAGAGGAAGTTGTGTTTCGATGGCTGGTTCAGTGTCGTGCATGCTCGTTTCGTTGCGGAGTTCGGGAAAGCTGTTGAGCAATTTTTTTCCTTGTTCTTTTGCGATCTTCGCGGTGAAGAGGGGTGTTTCCCAGTCAGCGAAGAGTGTGGTTGAGAATTGGTGGGGTCCTCCGATGGTGCTGTTGCTGAGGATGATGAAGAGTTCTGGAAACGCATGTTCGCCGATGTCTTTGTATGCCCACGCAGCAATGCATCCTACATCGTCATATCTTCCGAAGGGAACAATCACTCCATGAACTGGGGGTTTTGCATTTCTATGAAGGGGAAATGATCCGGGTCCAGGTGGTGCAAGAAAGCTGTAAGCAAGTTGTTTGTTGAGGATGTTGAAGTCTGCAGAGTAGTACGTGCTTGCTGCAATGGCTTTTCGGGTGATCATGAAAGAGAAAGAGTGAACTCTATTAATAAAGATAATGGAAGAAAAAGAAAAGAGAAAAAGAAGGTTATGATTAACCTTCTGCTGTTAAGGATAAGGTTCCTGTTCTGGTGTGTGATTGTCCTGCTGCATCATCCCAGCTTAGGGAAATGGTTCCTTTAACTTTCTCTCCAACATTAAATCCGCCTGGTGTGGGTGGGCCAAAGTTGATGGTACATTTTGTTGTGGTTCCATCAACAAGGTTTGCTGTTCCATCACATTGTATAGGAGTACCAGTAACTGAAAGAGCACCACCTGTTCCAGAAATACTAACTTGTAATAATGGAATATCAAAGCCTGTCATGGTGTATCCAAGGCCATTTTGTGCGTCGAAAACAATGACAGAGTTTCCACCTACTGCAGCATTGTTATCATCCGCGTCTGCATACGCGTTCTGGCAGGTGAGTCCTGCAAAGAACACACATTGATCAGGTAAGAATTGTCCGGGATTTAACACTCCAAAGAATGCGAGTGCTCCGATGGCAACAAGAACAACAAGTAATGCCCACCCATAGGTCATTAAGAACTCCATGGCGGCTTGACCTCTTTTCATCATGGTTGATTCACCTCTCCGTTTTTTTGGACTATTGGATTAAAGTCTGACGCGTTTTGTAAGGGTGTGCTTGTATATAAATGTATCTGCTTCTGTTCACCACTCTACAGATAAAAAGAAAAAAGAATGAAAAGAAAGTGTATAAAAAATTATTTAAAGAGAAGAGAAGTGCATCTACAAGAGGTTAAAAAAAGTGGTGATGAGAAAAAAAGTAAAAGAGGGAGTTGCGAAGTCGCAGTCCTCGCTGGAGACAATTGTTCTTATGGGTGTGATGTTCATCCTAATTATTCCTTTATTTTTCTTGTCAACGTCGCGCTTGGAAGGTTCGCGAGAGTCAAGTCTTGATCAGAATGCAGAGACAACAGTAACCGGTGTGAATCAGTTGATCTCATTGGGTGAGGGATCGTCAAAAACGATTGTGATTAATAATCCTTCAGGTATCGAGTGGGCGGATGTGGTTGGAAGTGACTTGCAGATTGGGTGGAAAGGTGGTGTCATGCATTGGAGGATGCCGATGCAGATGCAGGGTGATTGGCCGGCAAGTGAAGGTCTGCACGAAGTTAGGTTGTTTAACGCAGGCAATGTGATTATTGTTATTTTATGTGGGAATAATTTGCGAGAAGGCTTTGAGCAGTGTGATGGTGCTGATGGAGGAATATGTCCATTAGCAAAAGCGCCGCCGCAATTTCCTCCAATTGTAGTGTGTGGTGCAGCGGAAAGTGTGAATGCATGTGAATGTTTGTGTACAACAAATGCAAATTGTCCGCCAGGACACACGTGTGTGTCTGGTGCGTGCGAAAAAACAGGGTGTGGTGATGATACTATTCAATCAGGAGAGGAATGTGATTTAGGCGACTTGAATAATCCCCCAGGGATAATTGGTGGCTCGGGATGTGCGTGTGATGAGGATGACGTAGCGTGCACAAGTGGTGTGCCTCCCATTTCCATAGGTCCATTGGCAGGAACAGGGGAAAGTATTAGCACGTTTCAAGGCTGTCGTTGGCCGACATGCGGGGATGGAATAGTGAATAATATTGCATCGACATCAGGGGGAAGCTTGGTGAATTATGATGGTGTTCCAGAACAATGTGATGATGGGAATACAATTCCAGGAGACGGATGTAATGAATTGTGTCAAACAGAAGCGTGTGGAAATGGTGTGTTCAATCCTGGTGAGCAGTGTGGTGATCCAGGAACTCCAGGATGTGCTGGAGGATTAGTGTGCCTGAATTGTTTGTGTATAACACCCTTTTGTTCGTTTGATTATGAGTGTACTGGGTATCCAAATATGGAATGCGAAGCAGGGACATGTGTGCCGAAGAATGAGTGTGTGAATAACAGGGTGGCGCAGTGGAATTTGGATGATGCTGGTCCAGTAACGGCAGTGGATAGCAAAGGGAGTAATGATTTAGACAAAGTAGGATCTGGAGTGATCAACTTCGGACAGCCGGGTGCGGTGTGCGGGTCAATTGAGTTTACAGGAACGCCTGCATTTCTGGGAAAGAATATTCTTGCGGCAAGCCCGTTGAATTTTGGTGCTGATGACGACTTTAGTGTGGAATTCTTAGTAAAGTCAACAACCACAAATCAAAATCCGTTGATTGTGGGAAAGTACGGATTTAATTGGCCAAGAGAAGTATATGTTGTGGGGTACACGGGAAATCCTATTAATAGGATTGGTGCCTTGCTCACGGATGTAAATTTGGTGTCTATAAGTATTGAGTGGCCCTTAGACATTGGAGATGGGCAGTGGCATCATATAGTGTTTGTGCGCTTGCACACTTCAGCAGGAAGTAAGATTATGCGCTTGTATGTTGATGGCACGCCAACACCTATTGTGATTGATGATGCAACAGGAAGCATTGCGTCTGACGGGATTTTTGGAATTGGATCTCCAGTAGGGGCAGTTCCTATTACATTAAGTCCGTGGACGGAATTTTCAGGATTTGTGGAGGGTGTGGTGGTATATGACACTGCATTGTCTGATAGTATGGTGCAAACGCATTATACAAAGGTGTTTGTTGATGGAACACGATATTGTGGAGAGACGTGTCCAGGATCTTTCTGTGGTGATGGGGTAGCGCAATGGCCGAACAATAACGGAGAGTTTGAAGAGTGTGATGGTCCTGATTTGCAGGGAGAAACGTGTGCAACAGTAGGTTATTTGGGTGGAGGGACATTGAGTTGCAATCCAAATTGCACGTTGAACACTGATAGTTGTATACCTGCGCCGCAAGTATTATGCGGGAATAATCTAGTAAATCCACCGTATGAGGATTGTGACCGGGGGAATATTTGTCTTGCGTATGTGCCAGATAGTTGTAATCGTGCGCCAGGAACGTCTGGTGCAACATGCTCTTGCCCTCCGGGAACGCCATTGTGTGATGTGTATGGAATGACATATCCTTCAGGGTGTATGTGGCCAACATGCGGGGATAATGTGGTGAACAATTGGGTGACGCTTGCGAGTGGTGAGCAGGTGAATTATGATTTGATAACAGAGCAGTGTGATGGTCCTGATTTCAATGGGATGACGTGTAATGACTTTGGATTTACTGGAGGGACATTAGGGTGTAAGGCACCGGGAGCTATCGGAGAATGTACACTTGAGACAACAAGTTGTACTGGTCCAATGCCTCCTCCATTGCCATCATCTCCTCCAATAGGTCATGGAGGTCCAGGAGGGGGTGGAGGGTGTGCTCCTATTGCAACGTGTCCAACATGTGGAAATGTATTAGTCTGTGGAGGTAGTTGTCCCCCGGAAGCGCCATTGTGTCAAACGCATGGAGATCATTGTGATTGCATGCCTCTCAATTTGTGTGGGAATGGGGTGCTTGATCCAGGTGAGGGCTGCGATCCTCCAGGTATAACTGCACCAGGGGGATGTGCAATTTGTCCTGATGGAACTATTTTATGTGGAACAGTGACATGTGAGTCAAATTGTCAGTGGGGTCCGATTGTGTGGCCAAGTTGTCCAGCAAGTGCAGGTGGCCCCGCAGGTGGTGGGGTGAATTGTGGGGATGCGGGTAGTGGATGTGTATCCACAGGAACAGGGTCAGGACCGTGTCGAGATTTATTGCATCCGCCAGGAACAACTCCAGCAGGAAAGGCTCCGGTGTGTGGTGGTGGGTGTCCAGTTGCAGGGGAAACGTGTGAACAATTAGGAGGTTCTGATTGTCAATGTATGATAAAAGGGAAGGTAACTCCTCCAACAGATCCTGATGCGGCAACAGGAGAGCCAGTAAGTGCGCCTGATCTAACTGTAGGCGTATCTGGGAAGGAGGGAGGTACAGTTCCTGCAGGTTCTGGCTCTGGAAGTCTATCAGTCTGGCAGTCCTTTGTGGGTTGGTTAACGAGATTATTTGAGCCGTAAAGGGGTAGTGAAGAAACCAGCATCTTTATATAGAGGGTATCCATTCATATCCATATAGTATATATACAGTATATGGTGGTTCAAAGAATGGAAGTGAAATGTATCAGTTGTGGCGCAATCTTTACTTCTGGCACTGAGAACATTCCCCAATCATTAGTGTGTTTCTGTCAGGGGAAGGAATTTACGCCTGAAGTGAAAGGGCCAAACTAAGAAGATATCCTGCAACGCACCCAAGAGTAAGAAAGGGCATCGCGGGGTAATAGGTATTCTTTTTGCTGAAAAAGAGGAGGATGAGCAAGCTAAGAGTAGCGGTAAGGGCAACAAGGAGTGCAGGAAGAGGTCCATATGTTTTCAGAAGAACTCCTGCGAAGAGCAGCGGAAATCCTATGTCTCCTCCTCCGAGGACTGCAGTTTTTTTCTGATAAGGAATAAGTAAACCTGCAAACACTTTCATCTGTGTCTGGTAGGTTGCGAGTGCAATCATGTGTTTGCTTTTCCACACTGCATACATGTCATACACGCTGATGAGTGCAAGGAGAATGAGAATGCTCATCACGTTAAGCACAGGAACAAAGACTGTTGCAAGTCCTCCATAGATGAAGAGTTCAGTGAGGTTGTGCAGAAGCACATGGGGTTTCAATATTTTGAGTGCTGCAAGAAGTAGGGAAATAAGGAGAGACGCTGTTCGGGGGATAAAGCTATTGAATGCGAGAAGAAGGCAAAACCAGACGCTCAAGAAAAACCAGAGTTTCCAGAGCCGTGCGAGGCCAAAGCGGACAATAAGGAGGACTGCTCCTGTTGCGATGAGAACAATGAGGATGAGCGGGATAAAGCTGGTATCTTCTTCGAATGCTGGTCGTTGAATGTCATAAGGGAGTTCGCTCCAGGTGGCGTTGCGATAGGTTTTGCCATCGACGATTGTTGTAGTGATAGTGAGATAATCATTGATAATGAAAAGGCCGATCAGTTGACTGGCGAAAAAAAGAAGAGTGAGAAGAAGGGTGATGCGAAGGGAATGCTTCATAAGAAAAAGAAGAGTATGCTTATTTTTAAAGATATGGAAAAGAGGAACGAAAAGTATATATAAATGAATGGCAGGTATATAGTGAGAGGATAGGAAATGAAAAAATGATTGAGCTCGGCGGTAATATTAAGTTAAGCGGTTTTAATGAGGTAGACGCTGCATCATTAGTTGTGGTGAAAAAGATTGTGGGAAATTATGCGAAGCGGATGAAGGAAGAGAGTGGGGAGTATAAAGAGTTGGTATTGGAGTTGCATCAAGAAAGTGAGAAACAATTTGGGTTGCGTGCGCAGGTGACAGGTGCAAAGCAGTGGAATGCAGATGCATCAGGATCAAACTTGTTCTTTACAATTGACAGTGCCTTGGCAAAGGTAATGGCTGAAATGAAGGGGGTAAGAGGGTGAAGGAGAGGTAAATTTATATAGAGGGCATTCCCTGGAAGATGAAATGGTAAAGCGAATGGGTGGAATGCGGCGAAAGACGCGCTCAAAGCTTAGAAAGTCTCCGGAAATGAAGGGGAAGATAAGCATCACAAGGTACTTGCAGGTCTTGAAAACAGGGGATCAGGTGTTGCTGAAGATAGAGCCAAGTGTGCATAAGGGAATGTTTTATCCGCGCTTTCACGGGAAGACAGGAATAATTGTGGATGCAAGAGGAAAGTGTTATGATGTGGAGATTCAAGATGGAAAGAAGCGGAAGATTCTGGTGGTGCATCCAGTCCATATGAGGAGGATTGAGCATGGGAGAGCTTGAAGTAGTGAATGAGAAGCCGTTGCCAACAGCGGTGTTGAAGGAGTTGCTTGAAGGGATGGAGAAGGATGCGGAGTTGAGCTTCCGAGCAACACGAACGTTGGAATACTTGAAGAATTTTGTGAAGCGGAAGGGAAATGAAGTGGAAGAAATAAAAAAGAAGTTGCAGGAGCTGAACATTCTGCGGTTGAAGGAGAAGCAGATGGTGAAGATTATCGACATGAACCCGAGTGATGCTGAGGAATTGAAAGCCTTGCTTGTGGGTGAGAATGTCACATTGAAGCAGGAAGAGCTAAATAGTATTATAGAATGTTTGAAGTGATGAGGATTATGAAACATGGTGCCGAGGATAAAGGAAGAACGAGCGATTATTCTGGACTTTTTGCCAAATGGATATCCATTCGACAAGCGCCCTCTGCACATGAAGACGCCGATAGCACAGGCGTTGGGAAAGGAACATTTTATTCTGCTTGAGTTAGTGCCAAAAAAAGAAGTGTTTCTCCAGTTAAATGAGGAAGTGTACATGGGAGAGGGGAAGAGGGAGAAGATTCATCACATTGCAGGCAGGATTCCTTTTGACAAGTTAACCCAGACTGCAAAGTTGGGTGTGGAAACATTGATACGAGATATGGTGACGCAGAATGAGCTGAAGTTTGTGGAGTTTTTTAACAAGGCTGCCCCGATTAACATGCGTCGCCACCAGCTGGAATTACTTCCAGGCGTGGGAAAGAAGCACATGCAAGAGATTTTGGAAGAGCGGGAGAAGAAGACATTTGAGTCGTTTGAGGATTTGCGAGTGCGGGTAAAGTTGATGCCGAATCCGGAAAATGCGATTGTACGCAGGATCATCATGGAGATGAAGGAAGAGGATAAGCACAGGATTTTTGTAGGGCATTAAGCAGTTTTCGTGGCAGGAAAGTGCAAAAGAAGCGATACGTTTTTAAAGCCTCTTTCTCGTGGGTGGTGAATGAAAGAACTGGTACGAATTGCAAATGCTGATATAGATGGGAAAAAGCAAATGCATGTCGCCTTGGCAAAGGTGAAGGGCATCGGATTCTCGTTTGCGAACGCAATCTGTCAGATTTTAAGCATTGATAAGCGGAAGAAGATTGGCGAGTTAACTGATGAGGAGATCCAGACGATTGAGCAGGAAATTAAGACGCTGGAAAAAATACCTTCGTGGATGTATAACAGGAGGCGTGATCAGGAGTCAGGAAAGGATAGGCACCTGGTGAGTGCTGATTTGAAGTTGCAGCAAGAGTTTGATATTCGGTTGATGAAGAAGTTGAAGACATACAAGGGTATGCGACATTCAGCAGGGCAGCCGGTGCGCGGACAAAAGACAAAGAGTCACTTCAGGACTGGAGCATCTGTAGGAGTGCAGAAGAAGAAGATGCAGCAAGCGCAGGCAAAGAGTGGAGGGAAGGAGTAATGGGGGATCCAAAGAAGCAGCGAAGAAAGTACGAAACTCCTTCTCATCCTTGGCAAGCGGTGCGCATGGAGAGGGAAAGCGAGTTGCAAAAGAAGTATGGGTTGCGAAGGAAGTATGAGATTTGGAAGATGGATTTTGTGTTGAAGAAGATGAAGCGTCAGGCAAAGGAGTTATTGACGCGGCAGGACGAGCAGGGTCAAAAGGAAAAGCAGGCCCTTCTTCAAAGGGCATATTCTTTAGGATTGGTGCCGGAGAATGCTGCATTAGATAACCTGCTTGATTTGGAGATTGATGCAGTGCTCGACAGGAGATTGCAAACGCAGCTTGTGAATCAAAGGCTTGCGCGCACGCCGTTGCAGGCAAGACAGTTTATTGTGCATCGGCAAGTGATGGTGGGCGAGAGAAAAGTGGACAGTCCCTCATATTTGGTGAAGAGGGCTGAAGAAAGAGTGATCACATTTGATCCGAATGCAAAGGTTGCGAATCCTGAGCATCCCGAGCGGGTGCTTCTGGAGAAAAAGGAGAAAAAGAGGGAAGTGACGCCAATGAGGCAGGGTGGTGGAAGGGTTGATAAGAGGAGGATGAAGTGGGGTAAAAAAAGAAGGCAGGGAGATAAGAGATAATGAAAGAAGCGGAAAAAGACGGGAAGCCGAAAGAGTCGAGGTGGGGAGTTGCGTATATTTATTCAAGTTATAACAACACAATTGTGCACATTACTGACATTACCGGTTCTGAGACGATTGCGCGCGCATCGGGTGGGATGATGGTGAAGGCGCACCGATTGGAAGCGTCTCCGACTGCCGCGATGAATGCTGCGAAGCAGGTTGCGGAGCAGGCAAGGGATAAGGGTATTAATGCGATTCATGTGAAGATTCGTGCACCAGGGGGCCATGCAGGTCCGAATTCTCCAGGTCCAGGTGCGCAGGCTGCGGTGCGCGCGTTGTCGCGTTCAGGATTGCGAATTGGGATGATTGAGGATGTGACTGCCACTCCAACTGACAGTTGTCGAAAGCCGCACGGTCGAAGAGGAAGAAGAGTATAAATTTCTTGAGAAAGTGTTTGTGTTCTGGAAGAGGAATCCATATAAGAGGGTGGTGAGTGAAAAGAGGGATGAAAAAGAAGTATAGTGATATTGTGAAGAAGGTTATTAACGAGGCAGATATTGTTCTCGAAATTCTTGATGCGCGTATGGTTGTAGAAAGTAGGAATGCGCAAGTTGAATCATTAGTGAGAAGAAGTGGGAAAAGGTTGGTATTTGTGGTGAACAAGATTGATTTAGTGAGGAGAGTGGAGAATGCGAAGATGCATCCAGTAATTTTTGTGTCGACAAAGCAGAAGCGCGGGATTCAAATGTTGCGACAGAGAATTATGATTGAAGCAAACAAGAGGAAAAAGGAGAATGTGATTGTGGGAGTGATTGGCTATCCGAATGTGGGAAAGAGTTCAGTCATTAATGCATTAAGAGGGAAGAAGTCTGCGCCCACCTCAAGTATTGCTGGTTTTACAAAGGGGATGCAATTGATACGAATTAGTCAAAGGGTGATGTTGATGGATACGCCGGGAGTTCTTCCGAAGGGCGAAAGGAAAATAATAGAGCTGATACAGCTAGGTTCAAAGATGTTTGATCGGGTGACGGATCCTGATATAGTAGTGATGGAAATTATGACAAAGAATAAGGGAATGATTGAGCGTTTTTATAAGGTGGATGTGAATGATGATAAGGAAAAGACATTGGAAGATATCGCGAGGAAAAAGCATGTGTTGAAGAAGCAGGGCATTCCAGATGTGGAGCGCGCTGCGCGCCTCGTGTTGCGGGATATTCAGTTGCATCGAATAAAGTAGGGGGAAGCTTTATAAACGATCTAAGGGTCGTGCTAGGAGAAAATGAACTTGAAAGTAGTAGAGAAGGAAGAAAATAGGGTTGTGTTTGTGATTGAGGGTATTAATCCTGCAGTTGCAAACATGATGCGCCGGTACGCGATTGATGATGTGCCAACGCTCGCGATTGAAGAGGTCGAGTTTGAGAAGAATAATTCTGCATTGTTTGATGAAGTGCTCGCCCTGCGTCTTGGCTTGGTGCCGTTAAAGACGGATTTGAAGTCGTATAAGAGAAAGGAAGAGTGTAAGTGTGAAGGAAAAGGATGTGCGCAGTGCACGCTAACGTTCACGTTAGAGGTGAAAGGGCCGGGAATAGTGTACGCATCTGACTTAAAGAGTGCAGATCCTGAAGTGCAGCCAATATATGAAAAGATTCCTCTGGTGAAATTATTGGACAATCAAGAGGTGAAATTAATTGCAACCGCAGTTTTGGATGTCGGGAAACGGCATATAAAGTTTGCTCCGGGCTTGGTGTATTATCGCGGATATCCAATGTTAAAAGTGGTGAAGAAGACAGGTGTGAAGAAATGCATCGAAGCGTCGAATGATAATCTTGTGGAGAAAGGCGAGAAGATGGACATTAAGGATATTACGAAATGGACAGATGCGATTGAAGAGGTGTGTGAGAAGAATGGAATTGAAGTGTCTGCGTCAGAGGAGAAGTTTTTGTTTACTGTGGAATCGTGGGGTCAATTGTCTCCAAAAGAAATGATGACTGAAGCGGTGAAAGCGTTTGATGAAAAGCTTGATGTGTTTACAAAAGAGTTCAAAAAGCTTAAATAAAGAAGGTGGTAGTTTTTTCTTGTATGCGGGGGTCGCATAGTCTGGTCAAGTGCGCTAGCTTGAGGGGCTAGTTCCTTAGTGGATACGCAGGTTCAAATCCTGTCCCCCGCAGTTACCCTAAGTTCTTATGCGTAGTGCACTAAATCATTAAAAGAATAGAAAAGAAGATGTGTGTATTCAACAAAGGATTAGGCATAAAGAAGTGTTCCGATCATAACGCTGCTGTTCACGAAGAGCCAGAGTGTGTACATAATAATGAGGGGTTTTGCTTTGTGCACGATGCTATACACGAGGAGAGGGATGGTAAAGAGTGAATAGAGGAGCCACGTGAGGGTTGATATGCCTGCAGCATTGTGTGCAATCCAGATGGTGTACAGTTGAGGGATGGTTGTCAATGGTGCAACAACGGATGTGATGTTCACAATAGTATCAAGGAGGCGTATGTTCTTGTTGGGGTGGGGATATTTCTCGTGGTGTTGGTGAATCCTCTTTCTGCGGTGAAGATGAATGATACCTCCTTTCATAAGTGAAAAGAAAGAAAAGAAGATTATAAGGTTTGTGTTTCTGATAAGAGAGTAACCAAAAGGTTTAAGAAGAGTTGTTTTTCTTGATGAACTATCCTGCGAGCGAAAGCGTCAAGTAGGAATGACCGTGTTCTTGCAGGATGTTGAGGAATAATAGATGGGAAAACCAACAGGTCCGACAAATCAGGGAATACAGGAATTAATCAAAGACTTAAAGAAGGTAAGCGCTGAAAATAAGGTAGGAATCTGGAAAAGGGTTGCAGAGGATTTGGAAAAGCCAACGCGCGAGAGGCGTGAAGTGAACACATACAAGATTGAAAGATATGCGAATGATGGCGAGACTATTGTTGTGCCTGGAAAAGTGTTGGGAAGTGGAGAAGTGAAGAAAAAGGTGAAGGTTGCTGCAATGAGTTTTTCTCAGTCAGCGAAGAAAAAGGTGGTAACAATGTCTATTCGCGATCTCATGAAGGAAAATCCAAAGGGAAAGAATGTGAGGATACTGGGATAATGGGGCATCATCACATGTTGCAGAGGATGAATGAACCAACAGATCAGAGAACAATAGATGATTTGGCGAATCTTGCGTTAGAAGTGTTGGATAGGAATGGAGGAGAAATGCAGATAAGAGATGTGTTGACGCAAATGAGAGGCTATGGACCAGATGACGCAACGAGTATACAACTATTGAGAGGGCTGCAATATGCACAACAAATTGGTTTAGTTGAAAAGAATGGTGAAAATGGAAATATTTCGTACAGGGCTATAAGATGATCATTGACGCAAAGAATGTTATTCTGGGAAGGTTGGGAACGCTTGCTGCAAAGAAAGCATTGCAAGGTGAGGAGATAATGATTGTCAATGCAGATCAAGCGATTGTGACGGGAAGTTGGGAGAATATCCTTGCAAAGTACAAGCATAAGCTGCATCGGGGCCATCCATATAAGGGTCCTTTTGTGTACAGAAGAGAGGATATGTTTGTCAAGCGGTCCATACGGGGAATGTTGCCATGGGATAGAGAGCGGGGAAAAGTAGCATATAAAAGGATTAAATGTTTTATTGGTGTTCCTGAGGAAATGAAGGAAAAGAAGCAGGAAATGATCGAGGTTCCGACAGGAAAGACAAAAAGTCTTAAATATGTGACTGTGAAAGAAATTTGCAATGCAATAGGAAGGAAGGAATAACATGCAAAAGATCGTGCACACATCAGGAAAGAGAAAGCGCGCAATAGCGCGCGCGACAGTGCGCGAAGGAAAGGGGATTGTGCGCATCAATAAGCAATTATTGGATGTGTACGAGCCGAAGATGTGCCGCATGCGAATTGAAGAGCCATTGATGATTGCGCAGGATCACGCAAGCAAGGTGAATATTGATGTGAATGTGAGGGGTGGCGGTATTCAGAGTCAGGCTGAGGCTGCGCGCTTGGCGATTGCGAAAGGGCTTGTACAATTTGCGAAGAGCAAGCAGCTGCGTCAGGATTTCTTGGACTATGATTGGAACCTAGTCACGGCCGATGTGCGTCGCAATGAACCTCATAAACCGAACGATTCTAAGCCGAGAAAAAAACGACAGAAATCGTATCGTTGATGCAAGAAGATTTAAGCCTGATAAGGCTAGATTCATTAATTTTTGAAGGGAAAGACAAACCAGATATCGCATAACTCAAATATATAATTCACAAACAAAATTCACTTCTCAAACAGGGGCGTACTCTATTTATTCAGAAAAATATTTAATTCTTTTGGGTAAAATAAATGGACAAAATAGATTTAGTAGAATACTTACCAAAGAAAATAATTTCAGGTGAAGAAAAAGAACATGATTTAGCTGCAAGAATCGAACAAGATCATATAACCCTTTGTTATAAGGTAAATGATCCGGATAAAAATGGTATAGTACGTGTACAAGAATATACAGAGATAATACCAAGATTCGTTTCTAAAACCAAAGAGTCGTTCCAGGTTATAGGTTTATTACAAGCGGAAATGAGTAAAACAAACAATGGTGCTATCGTTTTCTGTAATAGTGATCCAAGATTACTGAAAATGGTGATAAAATGGTTTGAGAATGAGTTTGATATTTCAAGAAAATCATGGAGTTGGAATATTACGATTAATTTAAGAGAACCAGAAAATGAAGAACTCAGAATAGAATTGCGTGATTCATTAGCAGAATGGTGGTGTATGCAATTAGATTTAGATTTTGATAAAAAACATCCAAAAACGTTACTTTACAGAAATAAAACAAACAATATTATTCCCAAAAATGAAGGAGCATTAACGATAACTGTTAAAAATAATTTATTGAGTCAAGCTTTTAAGAAGTTCATTAAAGACATTGTTAATGAAATGCCTACTTTTGAAGAAGAGTTAATTAGAGGGTTTCTACAAGGAATGATTGCTGGTGAAGCATGTGTAGAATCGGATAATAAATATAAAAAGTTTAGAGTTCATATATCAGCAGTAAAAGAAGAAGAAAGGTTGATTATTCAAAGATGCCTAATAAGATTAAAAATTATTTCAAAAGTTTACAAAAATTATAAAGACATCATTATTTCAAGAAAAGAAAACCTCGTCCATCTTCTCAACCAAAGACTGATGACATTGCATAGACAAAAATATGCAAAATTCTTGAAAATGATGCAACGGTATCTTAATATAAAGAATGAAACAGACTATTTCAAAAAGAGAGGAGTAAATGTATGGAACAAGACATCTCAAGAGAAGGTTGATAAGATTCTAGAACTTTACAAGAAGGGGATCACGAACACGCGAGAACTAGCAGAAAGAGTTTTTATAGGAAGACTGAAAGTTCAACGCGTTTTAAAGGACAATAATCTTGGGAAAAGAAAAATAAAAACTCAAGAATGGTTACGTGAAGAAATAGCAACCCTTGCAGCAAATAATCCTTACCTATCCCAGAAAAAAATTGCTCAAAAGTATGATATCGATGAAAATATTGTACGGAGAACGTGCCAAAGATACGGCGTGAGGAGAGGTCATAAAGCGAACTGTAAGATTCCAGAAGAAAAAATTCAACAGATAATCCAGCTGTATAAAGAAAAGCCAATTATAAAAGTTTCTGAGATTACAAATAAATTAGGTGTTAGTAATTCTGTAGTAAAAAGAGTAAGGAGGGAACATCACTTGCTACATCTTGGTTATAAAAGATTGATTGGTTGTAATAGAAAATGAAACGAAAAATCTTGCAAGAATTATTAAATAGATAGTTTAGAACTTTATTTCTCAAAGAATGATTTAAGTTTTATGTATTCAAAAAAAGTATTTAATGTCTCTGATATTAGGAGGGGATTATTCGAATTCCTTTTTTCTCAGGTATAATTGCTACTTCTCCTTCATCCTTAAGATGGTATTTCTCAACTAATTCTTTGGGAATCCTCAATCCTAAACTTAAACCCCATTTTGAAAGTCGTACTTGATATTTCTTCAAAATCCTATACTGATCTGCCACATGGTGTAATTGCTTCATATCGACAACTTCTTCTCCGCATTTTTTGCATTTGTAATAGGAGTATTCGATATTCTCGGGTGTTTGAGCTGTTAACTCGTGCATGATTCCATTACATTCTGAACACTTTTTCATGTTAGTTCCCCTCCTCGATTGTAAATTTCTCAAGAAATTTTTTTATTTCATCCACAATGTGTTTTATATCCTCTAGGTTTTCAAAGTCCATAGTATCTCGATTGATGTAGATGAGAGAATTTTTGTTTTTATGATAGTAGTCCTGATGGGCTTTCCTTATGGAAAGGTTCCTTTGGATAAACTTTTCAGTTGTGTCAAAATCTCTCCCTCTTTGGAGAGTAAGTTCTTTTATCTTGCTTTCCGAAGCATCCAAAAAGAGTACGACATCTGGTTTTGGAATGTATTTCCTATCAAAATGTGCTTGTTCTAATAAAATTTCTTGTTCAAAGCCTGCAGTCATTGTTGTGATATGCAATTCGTTAGAAATGAGATAAGTATCCATAACAACAATCTTGCCTTGTGATTTGAGTTTGAGTGCTTCTTCAATGTCTTTGATACATTTGTTTCTAAACCAAAGAATGGTTTCCATTTGCCTAATATTTTCTTTGAAATTTTCTATAATCTGAGTGGGCATTTCGTCAACATTTTCAAGTATGGTTTCTGCTTTGAGATAGTGTGCTAATTTCTTGACGAGAAACGTCTTTCCAACGCCTGGTGCGCCAATGACTGCGATTATGATTGGTTCCATAGGGTATCGATAGCTTCAATCGTTTTTAATGTTTTTGCAAAAGAAGGATGCTGTGATACAAACCTCTCCATTGCATCAGGATGATTCATTGCATAGGGATGTGTCATTCCATAGAAAAAGACATTGTGCGCTCCCATGTGTCGAGCTTCTGCGCAGTCTTCTCCATCAGATACGAGATCTCCAATATAGACAAATGGTGCAGATGATTCTTGAGATGCAAGAGTGAAGAGTTCTTGTGATTTTCCTTGGAAAGGGGTTTTTACTCGAAGTAAGAGCTGTTCTAAATCATCCCTTTGGAATCGTTTTCTGACTCTATTCATGGGATCGTTTGTGATGAAAAAAACATGTTCCAAACCAAGGGCAGTGAAAGCTTTAATAATAGCTTCTTTTCCATGAGGAATTAATTGTGGAGGATCTGTTTGAGCGAATTCTTGAGTAAAAAGAGCAATCACTTTTTCTATGTCACATTCTGATATTCCTAAACTTTTATACAAGAGTGTCCAATCTCGGGTTTGGAAGTTTCTAATGTAGTCCTCTGCAGTCATTGGAGGATAACCAAGAATTTCCCGAATGTGCTGGTTCACAGCGAAGATTATCGGAAAGGCATCATACAATGTTCCATCTAAATCAAATGCAATTCTCATATTTTCAAAGATCAATAGTTTGAGATTTATGGATTAAGTGTTTTATGGAAATCTAAATTAAGTCGATAGAGTTCGAGAAGATCTCTGGTGGAATGTCCATCAAGTGTTGTTGTTTGAGGGGTAATGACAATTTCTCCAGAGGATGCATCATATATCTTGAAGATTTCTCTGTAGGGATCAATAGTATGGATAAAAGCATCTTCAATCATATCTTGAGATCCAAGGGGAGTGGTGATGAAATGAAGTTCGGTAAGAGCGGAGCGAAGATCAGCAGCAACCTCTTCAAGGCCGAGTGCGGGTGATGCAGAGTCTGTGGTGCATAAATCTTTGGGTGATCGAAAGAGGTGCAATGTTCTTCCATCAGCGTTGAAAGCGACATGGCTGATATGCTCAAGAGAAAAGATTGGCGTTCCCATGTCCTTGAGATAGGAGAGAATATTAGTCATAATCAAAGGCATTGATGAACTCCTATTTAAATCTTTCTATTTTAACTACTATTTAGTAAATACAAATGAGGATTGGAAAGAAAACACTCTTCATAATGCAAAGGCACGCACACCAGTTATAAACAATGCAAGGAAAAGAGGAAGAATGGAGGTGAAAGCATGTGGCACACAATCAGGATAAAGCTTGAGAAATGGAATGATCAAGAACTCCCAATAGTGAAGGAGGTGAATGACAAATATATTATCCTCTCACGGGAGATGCTTAGGATACCAAAAGAAAGGACTTAACTAGGATGAATGACAATGAGGGATTGTGTTTTGTCAATTCCTTCAAAGAGTTGCAATTTTCCCAGCAGGACATGATCAAACTCAGTGACGTCTTTGACCCGAATGAAAGCGACGAGGTCTGTGCCTCCTGACACGATATCCACTCGCTCGACAAAAGGGCATCTCCTAATTTCCTCTGCAAGGTCGTATTGTGTCTTTTTCTTTTCTTTGAGGAGTTGTAAGTTTGCAGATATCAAGACATACGCAGCGAATGCCTTTCCCACTTTTTCAGGATGAACGTCAATAGTAAATCGTGTAATCACTCCCTCCTGGGTGAGTTTTCGGATTCTGTTGTGGATGGTAGTCTGGGGAATCAATATTTTTTTGGCTATTTGGCGCGTAGTGTAGTCTGCGTGCTCTTTCAGGAGTGCAAGAATCTTTGTGTCTTTGTCATCCATGAAGGTTTCCATAGTGGAACATATGAACCATTTTGTATATAAAACTTCCTATTTTTTGCATTTTTTACAATGTTCTTTGGAATATTTATTTAAATAAGGAGCTATAATGGTAATATATCCCATTTTTTGGGAGATAAAAGGAAAAAATGATGGAGGCATCACAATGACAACAAAACTCGAAGAGGTAACGGACCTCTTGGCAACCAAGGGGATCGAGGCTCGTCAAGAACAAACTGATGGCACAACAACCCTTTCCTGGGAAACAGGGCGGTGCTCATACGCAATCCAGTTTGACACTACAGGAAGGCCATGGAAGGCAGAGATCCTGCAAGGTGGAGCTGTCTTTGGTATGAGACGTCTTGTTCCATTTTTCGATCCAGGGTATGAAAGGGGAAGATGGTACAAATCTGGTCCTTTAGGATGTACGTCACGGTTTGTTACGATGGAGAAGTGGTTAGGCACGCAAGTGTTTAGCTAACAAAACCCGTAAAGGAAAAGAGGTGGTTTTCTTCTTCCCGAAACGTTTAAAAAGGAAGCAGGAAAAAGTGTTGGTATGTTCATTCCTGTGAGATGTATGAGCTGTGGAAAGCCTATTGGTCATCTCTGGGAAGAGTATCAAAATAGGGTGAAAAAAGAGGAGCCTGCAAAGAAAGTCTTGGATGATCTGGGATTGAAGCGGTTTTGTTGCAGGGCTGTCTTTCTCGGTCATGTCGATTTGATTGATGTGGCTGCGCGGTTTAGGAAAGCATAAGTTTTTTATACAGGATTTTTGTTTCTCAGCATATGCGGGATCAAGAGTGGTTAGAGACGCGTTTTCAGCAGTTGTGGGAAGTGTTCTTTCCTGAGGTGGAGAAAAAAAACGTGTTTATTCGCTGGAAGGGTCGCTGGAAGAATAAGTTTGGACACATCAAGACAACAAAGAGAGGTTCAGAGATTGCAATTAACACCCTCTTTCAGGATGTAAAAGTTCCAGAGGATATTATTAAGGTCACAATTGCCCACGAGATTATTCATTACATGCACGGCTTTCATTCGCATTTGCCAAAGCAGTTTAAGCATCCGCATCAAGGTGGGATTGTGGATAAGGAGCTGATGCAGCGCGGCTTTCGATATGCGCTGAAGAACGAGAAAAAGTGGTTTAAAGAAGAGTGGCCAATGATTTACAAGGAGCATGTGCCTGAGAAGAGTGTCATCAGAAAAAGAAGGAATTTATGGTCGTGGTGGTCGTAAGGGAATCCGGGTGTAATGGCGGCAATGACTACAATAAATGCTCAGTTTTCCCTTGACAGTGCGGGCGCGTGCATTTAATCCGGGAAAAAGGTAATAATAACAAGAAGAACAATAATGTCTTTTCAGTGATCGGGGAATGGAAATGTTCATTTTCATGGCAATTTTTCGTGCTAAATACACATATCTATGGCTGCGTGCAGGGTGTGTGGAGAATGCAAGTCCTGCCTCGTGGAAAAGGGTGTGAATGCGTTTGAGTGCGCTTATTTTATCTGGTGGCATGGTGATATTTGAGGAGAGGAATCTATAAAAAAGGTGCGGTGTGAAAAAAAGGTTATGAAAGAGAAAAAAAGCTTTCTTTCAAGGGAAAAGTACAAGTGGATAATAATAGGTTTGTGTATTCTTATTCTCTTAATAGGATTGTCTATTGTTCTAAACAAGTATGACAAGAAAGAGTTCACTTTTGAAGAGGGGTTTAAAGAACTGCAGGATATTGATATAAATTTTAATGCCTCGTTTCATGACGAGAAGCTAAACAAGACAACGGTGAAAAAAGAGAACATTAAGCCGATGCTTGATGAGTTGAAGAAGTTTGAGGATACTCTCGATAAAAGATCAAAGTCTCCACATATAGAAGCATTGTTGTTATTTATTGACATCCGGAAGATGATGTTGACATCGCAATGGTATTATCATTTAGGGCGAGAGTTTGACGATAGGGGAATCGTAATTGATGAGCAAGGATTTAGTTGTCGGGAAGCAGAGGATGTGCTTGAGGCAGCCTTCTTTTTTAATGAAACGATAACGTATGCGTCATTTGCACAGAGTGAGCTTGATGATTTATTGTATTCCTATCAGGAAATTCCGAAGTTGCATCAGGTTGTAGGGACTGATGAAAACAAAACGCGATTTTTCTATTCCCCCTTAGATTATTACAGTTTGGTTGTGCGCACAAACCTCGCAGCAGTGAAGAAACATTGTCCTATTGAAATAAAACCATTTGTCCCAACAATGACGCAGCGTTTTCAATATGAAAGAAAAGATCCAAGAATAATAAGGGACGAGCTGAAAAGACAGGGTTTTGAAGTGGAAGGAATATTTAAGTAAGGTCAGGAAAAGGCGACGACGATCTGGGGTTCCCGCAGCAAAGTGCAGTACAACCCAGAACGCGGGCTTGTTTAACGTTGGCGTTCGAGATGAGAGCCAGTGGAACCAAGCCGCTATGGCCGTCTAAGAATTCCTTTCCGAGGAAGAGTATAAAAAGTTTGCGGAAGAAGGTTAATACTCAGAGGAAGCATCTTCTTCAGGTAAAGAAATGACAGGAAGTGGTCTGCATTCGCAACGTTTGCCGTCACTAGTAACCTCACATCCCAGTCCTTGGGGACAATAGTGGTAGGCGCAGGTGATTGCAGGTGTTGGATTGTCAGGATCTAAAGTAGCGTGTTCACATAAAGTAGGTGATGAGCCACCAATTCCAGATAAAATAGAAAGACTAAACCTGCATTCGCAGCCTTCTCCGTTGAACATGCATTCCCCTTCATAGGGGCCGATGCTGCAAATCCCAGTCTTGCATAAGGTTCCTGCATGTCCTGGCGTGATGCCTGATGGGAGAGTAATGCTTGTGCAAGTGTCTACTACAGGGAGGTTTCCGACTAAGGAGCCAGCTTTTCCAAGAGGTATTCCTGGTAAACTAGGAGGATAAGGAGGTGCTGGTTCTTCGTTAGGTCCTGAGTAAGTGGGGCGCCACCAGTAAGGGATAGACTGGGAAACACATTGGCATTGGGTTGGATGGCAATAAGAGTATGGAGGACAAACCAAAGTTGATGGGCTTCCCGGATCGCAGGTTTCTGGAGGCTGGATAACACCATCGCCACAAAACGCAGTTTGAAGTACTTGACGACCAGTGTATTGAGGAACAAAAACAGCAAGAAAAAGAATAAGGAATATGAGGATAATAATTTTTGATTCCATGAGCAAACAAAAGGGTTTCCAGTAATTTATATAACTTGTGGGAAAAAAATGAGGAATCAAAAGAGGCGAACATTTCATAAAGTTTTTATTTTTGTATAACTGATGAATATTCTTTGAACACGAGATCTATCTGGAGAGTATTAATGGATGAAAAGGAAAACGTGAATGAGTAAAGGGTATGGGTTAGAAAAGAGATACAGAAACCTTTAAAAAGCATTACTTAATAATAGTAACATATGGTTTCTGTGATAACAACGAGGAATATGTACGTGCAAGGGTGGGTAGCAAGAAATCCGGAAAATCCACAGGAGCCTCAGGTAGTGTTGGCAGATGATTTGTCAGACAAAGTGTTTCATCATTTTTATGAGCAGCCAGTAAGTTCACAGGACAGGTTGCCTATTGGGATTTTTTTTCCAAGTAAGAGCAATGAAGAGGTAAGTGTTTCTGGGGGAGATTTAGCAGAAGTGTTAACGACAGTAGGAAAGTTGGATGAAGGAAGGTTCTGGAGCGTGAGAAAAGGAATGGGATGCTCAAGAGAGGAAAGTGAAAGAGAAAGAGGAAGAATACAAGGATGGCTAACAGGGGTTTTTGGAGAAGTAAGTCTTGCAGATATGAACAGGGGAGAGTTGTTGCGGATGATGGGAAGATATAGCAGACAATTAGAGGAATGGAAAAGGTTGGGTGATATTAACATTCGGGGAAGGAGAATTGAATTAGGACTAGGAGTGCCGTCAATGATTCCAACAACAAGATTGATACAAGTGAGCCAGGCATCAATGTGTGGTCCTGAGGGGTGTAAAGTGGGAGAAAGAAAAGATCCTGACGCAAGTTTGTATGCTCCTTTCTGTGGAGTTGCGTATCATTTTAGCCTTCAGTTTGCTTCTGCATGAACAACAAAGGAAAAAGGTGAGTATTATCAGTCTTTGTTTTCTTCAGGCTCTTTAGTGGGTGTGGTGGTGCCTTTGCATTGGCATGTGGTTCCTATTGTTTGGCATGTTTGTGGTGCAGGGCAGGGTCCGTTGCATGCGGGATAGCTGCCAGCACACGTCGGGGTGGCAGGAGTAATGCACGTGCATGTGCCACTGCAGATTTTTGGAGCAACACACTTAGTGTTGTCAGGTACACACGTTTTCCCAGAAATATCACCACTGCATTCAAACCCTCCAGGTTGTTGAGGTGCGCCACCAGTGAACCCAAACGCAGACAAAATAGCCGCTAAAATACGACCACCAAAAGGATTTGGTTGACTACTTGTGATTCCTCCTGTTCCTGAAGGTCCAGAACCAATTGAGCCACCAGTTCTTCCGAACAATCGGTTAAATGGAGGAGTATTGCCTTGTTTAGTTTCAAGAGGAATCATTCGAACACCAGGAGAAGAGTAACAAAAACAGCCAAAGTGTAGTTTAAACATCATTGTGCATCCCATCATTCCACTTCCAGGAATGAGGAGTGCACTCAAATAGCTCGCGATGCCTTGAATGGAATTATAGAGCGGGTGGGTTCCAGGTATTTGAAGTGCTGCAATAAGAATCTGTCGTAATATACTAAGGTGTTGAGAGGATATTGTAGAAGAATACCGGGGAGTTGCTCGAATGCGAGCAACAACTCTTTCTATATCATCGATTGTTCCGCGTGTAGGATAATATCCATCTGGGTTTTTGCTAATAATTTTGGGAACACAAGATCCTTGCGCAGCTGCGTTTGTTGAAGGATTCTTTCCACTGCATGTAGGATTAGGACAAGAAGGAGTATGCGAATCTCCAACAGTTTGTAATGAAAGACCTGGAATGAGTACTGGTTGTTTTCCTGATGCTAATGCTGCAGAAAGACTCGCACAAGATGTGGCAGGAACGTAAAGGCCCATGTAGATGAAATTTGCGTTTGGTGGAGGCTGTTGGCAAAGTTGTGAACCAGTTGTTTGATCAATGCGCGAATTTGTTCCTACAGACACAGAAGCATCAAAAGGAAGAACTTCTAAAAAGGATAATATTGCATCATTTATTGCTTCCCAATCAGGAGTTGAGGTTCCGGGGATGTTGATACCAATAACGGTTCCGGGTTGTGTTGGTAAACTGCCTCCGATGGGTGTGGTGTAAGATGGTGTAGGTTGGGGTTTAGATGAAGGAGGTAGAGGAGCTTGCACAGGAGTTAAGCTATTAATAAAATTATACCACACCCACCAGGACATCCAAGAAGGTTGTGTGGGTTGTTGTCCGCTGCCATATTGGGGAACACGAGTGCCTGGCAAGGTTTGAGTGTTGGGAAGTGGAGGCTGAAGTATCAGCTGTCCATTTGCTGCAACTCCCCAAGGAGTAACAGGAGGTGCTAATGTTCCTGGTTGCGCCACACCAAACGGAACGCTCGATAGTAACAAAACAAGTAAAAAAACCAAGGTGCCGTTAATTTTGTGAAGGGTAACCATGTTTTGCATGTGATTATTATTTTTTTAGTCGACAGCGAGAACAGTACAATCTTGGTTGGGTTGAACTTTTTGTGTCGCAGTACACTTCCATCCAACATAAACAGGAACAATACAGCTCTTGCTTTGTGCTGCTTGAGCAAACAAGGTGCTTCCTGGAGCGGCAAGTGCGCCATATAATGTAGTGGAATAAATATTGTAAATAGCTGTTCCTCCATCCATGGTTTCGTATGCTTCCCACGCCGCATCTATTACTTCAGGTATATTTTGATATGAAGCAGTAGGTGCTGGTTGTGGGCACACAACTTCCTCAAGCGATAATAAGAGGTCATAGGATACTGGGGAAAGGCGAGAAGGGTTATCAATAATTTTGAGGAGATCTTCTGGAGCAACGAGCGCGTTTTCGCACTCTCCAAGGATGCGAATTAAGGTAATTGTAGTGTGTTGGAAATTTGGTCCGCCCTCAGAATATGTGGGTAATGCACGTCCATCAGGTAATCGTGGCGTTACTGAGGGTACGCTTGACTGGTCTCCGAGCGGCGTGACTGAGCACGCAACATAATCTTCTCCAGTTTGTAATTCAAGGTGAAGGATATCTCCTGTAGCTGATGTTGCATAACTTATTGCAGGAACTGTAACTGTAGATGTCGTGCTTTCAAGAGTAGGTGTTGTGCTCAGGACTTGCTTTCCAGTAAGTTCTGGCTTAAAAGTGGTGATTAAAAAAGCGCCTATAATTATGAAAAGCGCAAAGAAAAAAAGCCGAAGATGTGGTGAGTGTAAAACACGAGATTGTACAGTCAAATTTTTTCACCTTTTAGTTATATTGAAACAGAAAAGAAGTATTTATAGTTATCTGTTTTCTTGTTTTCTGGCTTCTTTGGTGGATGTGGTGGTGCCTTTGCATTGGCATGTGGTTCCTATTGTTTGGCATGTTTGTGGTACAAGAGGTACAAGCACACCTGGCTGTGCCACACTCAACGGCAAAGAAAGAAGAAGAAAGATCATTCAAAAAAAAAGAATGTGCGTGTAAGAAATCTTTTAGGTAAAAAAAAGCACGTCAGTCACACCTCATGATAAGAACAAAATGAAGAAGAGAAGTATATGAAAGTATCCAAATAAAAGGAGATATGTTTTTATACAAGCAAAACTCTCTAAAAAAGAATGGAAAAAAAGAGTGAGACAAAAAGTATTCTTATTATAGGCATTTTTGTCGCTGTTGCGATAGGAATCATTTTTTTAGATAGTTCATATACGGGAAAACAAGTAGCTCTGAGTGCTTCAGGAAACAGTTTAACAGCACCTCCAAATGGTCCTTTCTTTCCAACAGAAGGAAATTTTCCTCAGTTAAACGGCATTCTGGATCAATTGGGTGTACTTAATTTATTTGCAACAACATTTGGTGGACAATTAATCATTCTTCCAGGAGTGTTCTCAACAGGGTGTACAGGAACAACAACACTACAATTAGTGTTGTATGTGTTCGAGCCATATATGGTGATGCTTGCATATGATGTTGGATACTGGCAAAATCAGATAAATGCAATTAATAACGAATTAAATAGTTTAAGTGATCAGTATAAAAATGCGTTACATAGCTTGATAGGTGGGAGGCTGGTTGATCCTTTTGCAGCTGCGTTGATGAATTTTAATGGGCAGAATTTTTTTGTGTTAACGCCGCAATTGGCGAGTTGGATTATGAGTCTTCCAGGATTTGGAGGGCAGGGTGCGTATTGGAATCTTCCAGGTGGTCCAGGATATCGTTTGCCTCCAAGTTTAAATCTGGTGTTTATCAATGAGTGGCTACCACAATTTAATGAAATATTAGAAAGGTTACAATATGCAACATTTATGAAGGGTGCAACGAATCAAATTCTAAAAGAGTTTATGCGATTGTATACATTAATTATTCAGACGATTACAAATAGCCACTGTGGGAATACGCTTCCTCCAGGAAATCCGTTGACAGAACAAGGTCTTACGCAAGTCACACAGACAGGGAAGGCGCCTACGCCAACAGGATATGGTGGCTGGACGCTTAGCCCTGCAGGAGCAACTGGTCCTGCGCCGGGTTCTCCAGGAGCGCAGTGTGGAACAAGAAATGCACAGGGAACATGTATTAATAATTTAGGAAAGTTGTGCACAGCGCCAAATACTTGTCAAAATTGTGTGTGTGTTGCTCCTCCTGCTCCATCATGTGAGGGAAATCCTCCAGGACTAGGAGGTTTCTGTAATGGGCCTTGTCCTCCAGAGAAACCAAATTGTAATAATGTTGGAGGAATGTGCAAGTGTGTTGCTGAGTCTACAGGAAAGAATGAGGATTAGTGAAGAAGTTTTTCTTCTTTCTCTTTGAAGTGTCTATAAATTGCAAGTGCGTACGCGTGTGCATTAAATTGTCCTTTTTTGCGTGGAGATACCATGAATCCATGGCCGTGCCATTCTCCTTTTTCTCTCCACATGGGGAGAAGAGTTTTTCTTCCAAGTGCTGTCATGAATTGATCTTGATCTTTGTCTGGAACTGTTGCAAGGCGTGCTGGTAAAGGATGTAGTGATGATGCATCAAAGCCAGAGAGGGCGTTATTTCCATTCAAGTATTCGTGTTGGAACGAGTTTCCAAGGGTAATAATGCGTGCAGCTTCTATAACAAAAGTTTCAGGAGGGAAAGTGCGTGGTTCTTCCGTATCTTTGTGTCTGAATTTGTTTTTCCATATACCAATATAAAGGTCAATAATTTCCGCTTTTGGGTGCAACACATCAAGAAGTCCTGCAGGAATGTCAGGTGCATTTCTGATGCCATAAAAGAACCATCGCAATCCTTGTTCAGTAAGAGAAGTTTCAAGGTTTTTTGCTTGGGTAATGCCAAAGTTGTGGTGATGGGTTGCTGTAAAAGGGAGAACTGAGGATTGGGGAAGGGGCGTTCGTGAGTGATGGTTGCCAAAATCTGTTTGAAAGCGTTCGTAAAGAAGGGGGTGATTAATAGATAATCCTAATCGCTCAACGAGAAGTCCATAAAGAGCAGCATCTTGGCCTTCAACTGCATATCGAACTAAATCAGAGTTCAATGCAGTGAGCCGGTCGGTGCTCATTTTGCGAACAGTTTCAAGAGAGTAAGAGGGCATAAAAAGGGTTAAAGATGACAATTTATAAACTTTCCTATTTTAGTAACTTAAAAGGGGTAAAAATTAGAGTAAAGAAAGATTTCCAGTGATCGTGTCAATGCGCTTGTCATCTCCAGGTCCTATTGCTCCGCAAGTCATTGTCGGTTTATTGAAGAAGGTTTTGCCAGCATCCATGATGAGAGATGTAGGCAACTTGAGCTTGTCCGCTTTTGTAATGAGGACAGAAAGATCTGCTTTCCCATGCACCCACACCACAATTTTGGTTGCTCCGGCATGCAGCCACGCATTCAATGCTTTTTTATCTGCCTTCAGAACCGCATGGACGCTTGCATGCGCAACTTGGGCAGCGAGTTTCCCCTTGGGCATTTTCAAGTCTTTTCTGACAAGAATGACTTGTTTCATAGGAGTTGTGCTCGCCTGCGCAGTTTGAGTTTGACCCGCACATCCGTGCCTCGTTTTGCTTTTTTGGGGTGGAAGCGTTCCTGTTTTTGGCCACCAATTTTGTATTTTTTTCGTGCTTCATTTTCAAGTTTCCTCATGACTTTGTGCACTGTACGTGCAAGGTCCCAATCGCTCGCTTCGCTCGTTAATACAACGCTTGGTGCATCAATGCGGCCGTGAAAGGAATATTTTATTCTTCCTTCCGGCTTATGGACTTTGGTGTGGAAAAGGAGGTCAAAGTAAGGGAAGACGCGCTCTATTTTCTCCATGTAGTGTTCAACAAGAGTTTTGAGTTGTGAAGCGTCATTGGCATCGAGTTTTTTGAGTCCGCTATAAGTAACAACACTCATACGCCACCTCCTTCTGATAGGATGCGGGAAGAGGAACTTCTTTATAAGGGTTGTGAATAGGTGAGGATGCGTGGTATCATAAACTTTTTATATATAATATACAAGAAATTAAAGATGGTTGAAAAGAGGAAGGATTCTTCGATCACAATGATAGTACTTATAATAGGGGGCATTCTCGCATTTTCGTTGTTCGTGTCTCCTCCAAATGTAAAGGCGCCGACAGGAAAAGTGTTCGAGAATTCGCTCCCTGAATTGGTAGTGTCTGCGATTCGTTCTGGTCAATTTGTTGTAGTCACGATTACTAATAGAGGGAAAGGTCCAGCGCTTCCAACAACTGCTGCTGGTTTCACCAGTGTTGGTGGTATTGCTGGTTTTTATCCACAATATCAAGCAGTTCCTACTCTTCAACCAGGGGGAGTTTTTATATTTGGATTGACAACTCCATCATCCACAATGTTAAGCACGGCTATTTACGCTGATTTTATCGTGAATCCGAATGGTCCAACCTTTTACACGCCACTCATTGGAGGCGCAGTGCAAGAAAGTATCGAGACAAACAACGTTATTATGGTGTAAGAAACGAAAAATAAGTTCATTATCTATTTCTAATAACTCCAATTTGAAGACAATATTTCTGAATAGGGCAACTGCTGCAGTGGGGGCTGATGGGTGTGCAGACGTGTTGTCCAAATTGTACAATAAGATCATTGAAAATCTTCCAATATTTCTTAGGAATAAGGGCTCGTAATTGCATTTCAGTCTGTTCTGGAGTCTTTGTTTTTATCCAACCCATTCGATTGGGCCATCGGTGGCAGTGGGTGTCAACAGGCATTCCTTCTTTTCCATGTCCATACACCATAACAATATTCGCAGTCTTTCTTCCCACACCTTTTAGGGTTAAAAGTTCTTCAAGAGTGTCTGGAACTTTTCCGTTGTGTTTCTCGAGGATGGTTGTGCAGATTCGTTTGATGGTTTTCGCCTTTGTTTTATAAAAGCCGACAGGGTAGATTGCTTTTTCGATGTGATGTAAATGTAATTTCAAAATGTTCTGAGGAGTGTCAGCGAGTTGAAAGAGGCGTAAAGATGCTGGTCCGGTGACTTGGTCTTTGGTGCGGAGGCTCAGTATGCAAGAGATAAGGACATGAAAAGGAGTGTTGTAATGTGTGGAAACTTCAGTGAGCGCAGTGTGTTTAAAGAGGTGTTTCTGTTTCAGAAGGGTGTCAAGAACTTTCACGATATTTTTTTGAGTGACCATTATTTGAACACTTCTCCTGTTTCCATGCTCCAGAAGAGCAAGTCAAGCTCATCCATGGATATACCTACATTCTTGCTGAATTGAATAAATTTTTCTTCTATCTCGAGATAGTTCTTTTGGGTAAGTGATCTTGGAAGTGCCGGGATGCATTTATATCGTTGCAAGTTTTTGAGGATATGTCTGTCAAGAATGGCGAGTCCAGTAAATCCTATATTGCGGAGGAAGTGGCTCGCTTCTTTCATGCCGATGCCTTTGACATGCTGCACAAGCCACATGCGAAGAGTGGCAGGATCTTTTTCATTGAGAAAAACTGAATGAATAGAAGAGTATTGATGCTTCATCTGGAGAAGATGTTTTGCTTTGGTGTGGTGGAATCGTGTTTTGTGTTGAATGATTGGAAGAAGAGGAAAAGAAGCATGTTTAAAGTCTTTTTCAATCAACGCTTGCACTGCTTCATCGCATCGTTTTCCGTTGCTTTGAGGTGTGAGCAAGCAGAAGCAGAGTTCATAAAAATAATCATCTGGTGAAACGTTCTTAAATTGGTTGAGTCTTTTTGTAATTGCATGTTTTTTTGCGTGATAGAGTGTATAAAGAGTCATCAAAAAGATGAAAGGAAAAAAGGGTTTATATAAGTTGAGCTAGAATAAAAATCAGTCAATTTTTCCAACTTTCACTTTGAGCTTGACGCATTCTTTTTCAATAGTTTCTTTGATGATGATATGTTTTTTGAGAGTATCTTCTTCGTCTTCTATTTCTTCATTAATTATTTCAAGCTCGTCTTCTTCATTCTCAAGGTTTCGTTCTTTTCTATCGATAGCATTATTATTGCCGCTTGCCTGCGCTTCTGCAAGTTCTTCCGCAGCCTGTTCAACGCGATACGCATGGTCTTTGCTCCGATCTTCAAGCCGTTCAATGTCTTCCCTTTTTTGAATGATGCGGTCTTGATAGGATGCAAAAAAAGGGTCACAAGTGCTGGGTGTCAATTCTGAATAGTTGAAAATGCCAAAGCCGATTGCTTCTAATCGTTTGGTTTCCTGGGAGGGTTGAGAGGGTGTTGTGGTGTTTTCACGGGGAGGAGGTCGTGTAATGTTGCGTGATGAGGATGGAGAAGAGGGAGTATTATTTTCAAGAGAATCTTCTTGTTCTCGAGGTTCACATCCAAGGAGGATGAGAATAAGGAGGGAAAAAAGGATGCTCCTCATAGAATAAAAGAAAGCTTCAGAAGCATATAAATGTTTGGAGGAAGATTATTTTTTGAGGTGAAGTTCAACGATGTCATCATCCGCAAGGACATGATCTAAGCCGGCAGTTTGTCCCTGGAATTTCGCGCTTTTTCCAAAGATGCGAGCAAATCTGAAATGGTGGAGAAAGTCTTTATGGACGCGAGTGGCAACATCATTGACAGTGCTGTGTTTTGGGAACGCAATGGGAAGTTTTTCTGCGGGTTTACCAGGTTGTTTGGTGAAGATTTTGATGAGGTTGAGGTGTTCCCAGATAATTCGAGAAAAGTCGTTTTGGTTATTGTAAATAAGTCTGGGAATGTGAACGTCTGCTATTTCTCGATCAATAAGTTGTTTCTCTTGGGGGGAATGAAAGAAGATGATAAGGAGATCTGCCTGTTTGGCAATGGCTAGAAAAGTGGGTCCGTTTTTTGTGTCTCCATAGCAGGGGATGATGGCGGGCAGTTCAATGATTTGTATTTTCACTCCTTTATAGTCCATGATGCCTACTTCAGGGATGGTGGTGGTGTAAGGATAGCTTGCAATCTCAACATGTGCTCCGGTAAGGGTATGGAGAAGGGTGCTTTTACCGGTGTTTGTTGTTCCGATGAGAACAACTTGTGCTGCTCCCTCTTTTTTGATGGAAAGAGAGTGCCCTCCTTTCTTTTTTTGTGCTTCTTTTTCTTGTGCTGCTTTGAGTTTGGAGATGCGTTGTTTTATTTGTTGTTGGAGTTTTTCGCTTGCTTTGTGTTTGGGAACGAGTTGCAGCATCTTGGAGAGTGCAACGAGTTTTGCAGGGATGGTTCTGGCATTGCGGTAGTCTTCTTCTGCAAGCTGGTATTCTGTCGTGACGTTCGTTGCCATAAGAAGAGAGGAAGAAAGAGTATTATTAAAAGGTTTCAGTTAGTAGAAGGGTTTTCCAGGTTGTTGTTGAGGAACTTCAATGTCGCCGCCAAAGGGTTGGTTGCCGGTGTTGAGGCCAAGGTCTTTTCTACTGAATTGAATGTTCTGTTTGTCTATGAATCCCCCTTGTTCTCCTCTCTTTCGTGCAAATCTGAGGATGAGGAAAATGAGGAGTACAACAACGATAGCTCCGATAAGAATTCCTACGAGCGGGAATGAGATCTTTTGTTTGGATGGAGGTGGAGGTGTGGGAGGTGGTGAAGGTGCTGGTGTAGTAGGTGGTAGACCTGCCCCAGCTTCGATGGGGGTAAATATAAGGTCTGCTTTTCTCTTGAAGATGAGGTTGAGGTTAATAGATACATCATTGGTGCCGTCAGCGTCAACATCAACTTCCTTAGTTTCTCCTTCAGCGATGGTTACATCAAAGGGTTCTGATGTGACGCGGAGGGTGATGTCTGTGTCTGTAATATCAGTAACGGTAAAGGTGTGGTCTTCGTTGTTGATGGTGAGAGTGACTGCTCCTGTTTCAGAGATGAGTCGTGCAAATCCTTCGTCAGTAAGTGCTCCAAGGTGGACAATGGATCCTGCGCCGACAATAGTTTTGGAGATAGGTTCTCTGAATCCGGGTATTGCAAATGGGCTATCGCCAGTTTCAACTCGGGTGACAATATCAAAGGTTGCGTTGGTTGCAAGTTGAATATTTCCTGCGCGATCATGCACTTGGCACATGACAAAGTAAGTTCCGAGGTCACTTGTTTCTACACTTTCAAGGATGATATCTAAAGATTGCAAACTAGTTCCTGCAGCAACAACATTAGTCGTGTCAAGCAGGAGTTGGGTGAGTGCAGATTCTCCAGGCCTTCGGAAGAGCACTTTAGTTTCGTTAATGCCTGAAAGTTGATCATATCGTTGGCATCTGACTTTGACTCTGGTGGTTGCACCAAATTTGTCAGTGGCAATAGCATTGGAATCATCTGCATTGAAGAAGGTAACGTTCACTGTGGGAGCAGTGGTGTCAATAACTAAGGGGAATGAGCTGCTGTTTCCAACAAGGAAGGTGTTGC
>ERZ1292623.59-Hain-H51-01um-R1-59-length-110635-cov-11_pt1 | contig 110635 bp, 126 predicted proteins | sample MGYA00564398_ERZ1292623 | MGnify/ENA primary metagenome ERZ1292623 (study PRJEB36523, sample SAMEA6512633) | groundwater metagenome | collected 2019-01-07 | study: AquaDiva: Metagenomics assemblies of 32 groundwater samples
CACCCCCCGCGGCCCCGCCTGCCGCCCCGCCGATGGCGCCGCCCGGCCCCCCGGCTGGTCCCCCGGGGGCCCCGCCTGCGCCCCCGGGGGCTCCGTCGGCGTGGTAGCACGGCCGGTCTGTTTCGGGCAGCACTGGCCCGACGACCGGCACTGTCTCGAATGCCCTGGCGGCCCGGACGTGAGGCGACAATGCGCCCTCGCGTCCGGGCTCGCGTCCGGCCCTGTCCTGTCCATCGAAGCCGCCATCCAGGAGATTGTCGCCCATGGCACGTAAGCCCGCCGAGCCCCCGGCCCCACCGTCCACCCCGCCCCCGCCCGCCCCGCCCTCCGGCACCGTCGGCGCGTTCTTCGCCCGCTCGCTCGCGTCGGACGTACGCACCGCTCACGGGCCCATGACCGCGAACACCCTCGACGCCGCGGAGAACCTCGGCGACCCGCGCGGGTTCATCCCGTGGGGCAACATCGCCATCCGCCGCGCGGTCGGCGTCGACTTCCCCCTCGGCCGCATCGTCGAGGTCTCGGGCTTCGAGGACGTGGGCAAGTCCACGTTCCTCGACCAGCTCCTCGCCTCCGTCCAGCGCCAGCCCGGCATCGGGGTCCTCGCCGACATCGAGCGCACCCGCCGCCGGGACCACATGGTCGCCCTGGGCATCAACCCGGAGTCGCTCATCTGGACGAAGGGCAACACCGTCGAGTCCATGTTCGAGCAGTGGGAAACCCTCATCCACCGCAGCATCCACGCGAACAACGTCGCGTGGGCCGAGTCGCTCGTCCGCAGCGGCATCAAGGTCGGCGCGCTCCCCACGAAGGTCTTCGCGGTCTTCGACCCCGACGTGCCGAAGAACAAGCGGAAGAAGCCGGTCGCGTCCTGGAACATCGTCCAGTGGTCGACCAGCGCGCGCGCCGCGCTCATCCAGTACCAGGAGCGCGAGGGGCTGAACCCGACCGGCATCCGCGACGCGGCGACCTCCGCCCGCCTCCGTCCGTGCGTCATCGGGCCCGAGAACGGCACGGCCGAGCACGCCGAGGCCCTGTACAACTGGACGAACGGCATCGCAGACCCGCGCGTCGTCTCCGCGGACATCCCCATCGCGCTCGGCTGGGACTCGGTCGGCGGCACGGCCACCGAGAAGGAGCTGGAAGGCTCCGCGCGCGACGTGAACCCGGCGACCGCGGCGAAGGTCATCCGGCTCAACCTGCGCCGGCTCGTCCAGCTCCTCGACGACGCGGCCCTCGGCGCGTTCTTCGTGAACCAGCGCTACGCGAACATCAACATGGACTTCAAGGACCGCTTCAAGCCCGACGACGAGAGCTACGGCGGCGGCGGGCTCAAGTTCCACGCGTCCGTGCGCATGAAGGTCGAGCGCCGCGGGTCCATCTGGGCCAGCGCGTCCGCGAAGGAGGCCGGCGAGCCCCCCATCGGGCACGAGGTCCTCATCGACGTGGTGAAGAACAAGTTCGGCGGCTCGCATCGCAAGGCGACGTGCGGGCTCATCTACGGGCGCGGGTTCGTCGACGCCTACGCCATCTTCGCGGACCTCAACGACGCCGGCATCATCAAGTCCTCCGGCGGCTGGTACGCGTTCACCGACCCGACCATCCTCCCGTCCGTCGGCGCCGCGAACAAGTCGTGGCAGGGCGGCTGGGCTGGGATGGAGAACCTCATGACCGAAACACCGGGCCTCGAAGCCAAGCTCACGGCCCTCTACCTGGAGCGCGGCTAGACCATGACCCTTCGCATCTCCCTCGCCCCGGGGTCCCTGCTCCCCGCCGGTGTCACCATCGAAGGCGACAATACCAACCTGGAGCTGTGTACCCTCGTCATCGACCCGATTGTCGCCCACGACCTCGGCGGCTCGAAGGCGAAGCTCGCGGCCCTCCGCGCCGCCGCCGCGGTCGACCGCAAGCCCTGGGAGGACGAGCGCTCGCGCCTGACCGACGTGCTCATGAAGCTCACGCTCGTGCTCTCCGGGCTCGTCGAGAGCTACGACTGGCTCATGCAGTCGCCCCAGTCCGGGCTCACCGACGACGGCCGCGCGCGCATCCGCATGTTCTTCCTCACCGCCATCCAGGCCGCGCGGACGACCCTCGCGGACGCGCGCACCGCCGAGGTCGACTGGGACGAGGTCGTCGGCGGACGCACCGTGGACGCCCCGACCGCCGAGGGGCTCGACCGCCTCGTCTCGGCGACAATGGCGTCCGAGCTGCAAGCCTTCGTGAACGGCCCCGAGGGCGCCGCGCTCGTGCGCTACGTCGCCGACCGCGCGCAGGAGACCGCCGAGCTGCGGGAGAGCGAGGGCGGCGTCGGGCTCCCGCACCTGGGCACGTTCCGCGAGCCGCTCGACTGGCTCCACGAGACCTACGAAGACCTGCTCGGCGCGATGTACGCGTGCCGCGGGCTCATGGAGGTCGACCCCGAGCGGAAGGACTTCGCGCTCAAGCTCTACCAGGGGCTCGCCGCGGTCGCGCTCAACGTCAGCCGCCAGCTCGTCCTCCGCCAGCTCGTCCTCGTGCCCGAGCCGATGCCGGTGAAGACCGACCCCTACGTGTCGTGCGCCGACTGCCTCAACCCGGAGTGGTGCGAGACCAACCGGAAGTGCGGCCGTACCACCGTGAAGGAGAGCTGACCGATGCGGGCCGCGAGCGACCTCCACCTTGCGCCGCACACGGCCCAGTGGGTCTTCGAGGCGCTCGCGGACCTCCGGGCCGATGCCCAGACGTTCGGCGGCCCGACCATCCTCACAGGCGACATTTTCGACCAGTCCAAGGTCGTCGACATGCCGCTCTACAACCGGCTCCGAGACGAGCTGCGCGCGTTCCCCACCGAGGTCATCATCCTCCCCGGCAACCACGACCAGTACGACGGCTGGCGAAACGTGTGCGAGGCCCTGGAAAGCGACAATAGCGTGACCGTCGTGTCCGAACCCGACGCCGTCCCGCGCGTCGGCATCTTCGTCCCGCACACGGACCCCGCCCAGTGGGCCCGTGAGGTCGACCACCTCCGCAAGGGCTTCGTCGGCCCGCCGCTGGTCTTCGCTCATCAGGGGTTCAAGGGGAGCTACCTGAACAACATGACCCGTGACCGCACGGGGCTCCGCGTGTCCGGGCTCGACGGGCTCGTCGTGGTGACTGGGCACTATCACATGCCCCAGAATGTCGCCCAGGTCATCTACTGCGGCTCCCCGTACCAAACGAGCCACGCCGAGACCGGACAGGAGAAGGGCTTCCTCGTGTGGCGCGACCGCCCGCGCACCACCTGGGCTGACTGGGTCCCCGAGCGCATCGCCTACACGAGCGTCACCGCACCCCGCTACTGGACTGTCCAGTGGGACGGGACCGGGGACCCCCAGCTCCCCGCCGGCCACCGCGAAGGCGACATTGTCCGCATCGTGACGACCCGCGCCCGCGAGGACCTCGACGGCAAGGCGCTCAAGCGGGTCGGCCTCCAGGGCGCTGCCATCGTGAGCCGGCCCGCGAGCACCCCGCGCGTCGACCTCCGCGCCACGCGCCCCTCCGAGGCCGTGAGCGAGTACCTCATCGCGGCCCGCCGCGACAACATCGACCCGACCGACCTTCGCGACTTCATGGAGGAGCAGCAGCTATGGCCCGGCGCGTAGTCGAACAGATTGTCGCCCAGGGCTTCGGGTCCTACGGCACCGACGAGGCCGGGGTCCTCCGCCTCGGCGGGCGCGGCCCGGTCGCCGTCGTGGGCGACAATGGGACTGGGAAGAGCACCATCGCGAGCAAGGCGCTCGTGTGGTGTTGCTTCGGGAAGGGCGCCCCCGAGCGGATGGGCACGTCGACCCAGGCCATCAAGGGCAAGTCCGTCATCGCCGACGGATGCCGGTTCGCGCGGGTCGAGGTCATCGTCCGGGACCTCGTGTCCGGCGAGCGCTGGAACATCGAGCGCTCGCGCGACCGCAAGGGCGGGGACAAGGTCGTCGTCATGTCGAGCGTCGCGGGCTCGCTCACCGAGGACGCCATCGTCGGCATCATCGGCTGCACCTACGAGGTCTTCTGCAAGACCGTCGTGCGCGGGCAGGGCGACGTATGGGCGTTCGCCGAGGCTACTGACGCTCGGAAGCGCGAAATCCTCGACGAGGTCTCGGGCGCGAACGCCCTGGGTCCGTTCTTCGACAAGGCGAAGGCCGTGCGCGATGTCGCCCGCGCGGACGCCGCGAACCTCGACGCGCAGGCCGGAGGGCTCCGCGTGCGGCTCGCGAGCGCCGAGCAGCGAACCCGCGGGCTCGTCAAGCAGCGCGACGAGTGGGACCGGGGCCGCGCCGCGGACATCGCCCTCCGCCGCGCGACCGTCGCCTCGCTCGAAGCGGCCGAGGCCACCGCCGCGCAGGTCGACGCGGACGCCGCTGCAACCGAGGCCGCTCGGCTCGCCATCGAGGCCACGCGCCCGGGCATCGACTGGGCTCCGTACCGCGCGGCCGAGCGCGCCGCTGCCGCTGCGCTCGCCGCTGCCGGTGCGAACCGCGCCGCCGCGGAGGCCCGCTGGACCGCCGTGCGGGACCTCGCCCCGGGGCAGTCGTGCCCGACCTGCGCCCAGGTCATCCAGCCCACCGCGCCCGTCGCCGTCCAGCGTGCCGCGGCCGAGGCTCCCTTCGTCGCCGCCCGCTCCGCCGAGCAGGACGCGCAAGCCCGCTTCGCTGCCGCGTCGGCCGCCATCGAGCAGGCGACGACGTGGTTCAAGGGCGCCGAGGCCATCTTCACCGGCAAGCTCGCCGCGCTCCCGAAGCGCGCGGTCTCCGGCCAGCTCGCCGCTGCCCAGGCCGCTACGAAGGGCGCCCGCGACGCGCTGGCGACCGCGGAGAAGAGCGACAATCCCTACGTCTCCGGCGTCGGCGAGGCCGTCCAGGACGAGACCCGCATCGCGCGCGACCTCGCGGTCATCGAGGAGGCCGCGATGCTCGCCCGCCAGCGCGGACGGCTGGCCGAGGCCGCCATCGAGGCATTGTCGCCTAAGGGGGCGCGCGCCTCGCTCGCGGAGGCCACCCTCGGCGCCATCGAGGTCGAGGCGAACCGCTGGCTCGACAGCCTCTCGCAGGGCCGCATGAGCCTGCACTTCCAGCGCGCCGAGAACGTCGAGCGCATCGAGACCATCGTGCGCACCGTGGACCGCGCGTCGGGCGCCTGGGTCGAGCGCGACCTCCTCAACTTCTCTGGGGGCGAGCGCACCCGCGTCAACATGGCCTGCGACCTCGGCGTCGCCGCTGCCTTCGACGCGGCCGGGACCGCCGTGTCCCTGCTCGTCCTCGACGAAGCCGTCTTCTCCGGGCTCGACAGCGCGGGGCAAGCCGCCATCGTCCAGCTCCTCCACGCGGCCGGCGTTGCGGACGTGGTCGTCGTGGACCACAATCCCCAGTTGTCCGCCGCCCTCCCGCGGTCCGTTCGAGCGACAATCGGGGCCGACGGATACACTCGCCTGACGGAGACCCCACCGTGCCCCTGACCCTCACGACAGGCGAATGCGCAGCGCTCGCTCAACGCATCGAGGCCCGCGAAGTCGAGAGCGTCGCGGCCGAGCTGCTCCCGCGGCTCAAGCGCGCCGGCACCCCGCGCAAGGGCAACGCGGCCGGCAAGCGGTTCGAGCGCCGCATCGCGACCGAGCTGCGCGAGATTGTCGCCCAGCTCCCGGGCGAGTGGAAGGTCGCGCGCAACCAGACCGACCGCCAGAAGGGGCAGGTCGCCGATGGAGCGGGCGAGTTCACCATCGAAGGACCGCTCGCGTTCCCGTGGGCGTTCGAGCTGAAAGACGGCTCGGGCTTCCGCATCGAGCACCTGTTCACCGAGCCCATCCCGGGCCCGCTCGCGAACCGCAAGTCGACCGAGGGCTTCTGGACCCAGGCCGCTCGGCAGGCCGCGTGCGTGGGCCGGTTCCCCATCCTCATCGTGCGCGAGGCCGGCGACCACCACCGCGAGTTCGCGGTCATGCGGCCCGAGCACCGAACGATGCTCGTCGACCGCGCGGGCGTTCGGGCGACCATCGTGGTCGACGGCGAGCAGCTCGACGTGTGCTTCTGGGGCGACGTGCGCAAGGCGGACGCGCGCCGCTGGCTCGTCCCCCCGCCTCCGCCGGTGTAGCCAGTGAGCGACAATCAGCTACCGCCCCCACCGACCGAGCCCCCGCCCGCTGCCGGGCCCGCCGCGCCCGTGAAGAAGCGCGGAGGGCGCAAGCCCGCGAAGACCGGGCTCTCGCCGACCGAGCAGGCCAGCGTGCGGCTCCAGCACGCGCTCCACGCGGGCTTTGTCATCTACCTCATGAACCAGGGCATGTCGGTCACCGCGGTCTGGGAGACCGGCCGCATCTCGGCCGAGGACGCGGCCCCGTTCATCCGCGACTGCATCGCCCTCGACACCTTCGTCAAGAGCGCCACCGAGAACGGCTGGGTCGCCCGCCGGAGCCAGCACTGGCAGGACGTTCGCACCCGCGTCGAGAACAAGCTCCTCCACGAGCACGTCCAGCGCAGCCTCGACGACATCGCGGTCCTCCAGGGCGCGAAGACCATCGCGATGCAGCACATTCGTGGCGATGTAGCTGCCAAAATCGACCCGGTCAGGCCGAAGAGCCTGGAGGGCGTGCTCGGGGCTCTTGTCCAGCTCACGAAGGCCGAAGCCGAGCTGCGCAAGATTGTCGTCGAGCAGGCCGCGGACGCCGCTCGCGACGACGCGCGCGTGGGCGCTACGCAGGACCCCCAGCTCCCCGGAGCCGCCGCCGCGCTCGTAACGGACGACGACGGCTTCACCGACGAGCAAATCGCTGCGATGGCCCGGGCCGCCGCGCTCCAGAACGCCCTCGGCGGCGTCCCCGAGCCCCCTGCGCAGCTCACCGGGCCCGTCGTTCCGGCCCTGCCCGTAGGCGACAATACAAAGGTCGTCGGCGACAATGAAAGGTTGCTACGACCGGTCATGGAACCGCCGTAGAGCCCTGTTCCGAGGCATCACGCATGGACGCGAAACGACCCAACGAGCCGAGCCCCGGCACCCTGCGCGCGGACGTGTGGCTCGCGCTGTGGAACGCCCCCGAGGGGCTCACCGACGACGAGCTGGACGCCAAGCTCACGACCGGCAAGTCGCCCATCGCTCCGAAGGTCTGGCGCGAGCGCCGCGAGGAGCTGGCGAAGGAAGGCGCTGTCCACATGCGCGGTCAGCGCGACGGCAAGACCGTGTGGCATTGTCGCCGCCGAAACAACCCTGCCCCCGAGGCCCCCGTGACCGCTCCTCCGCCGCCCGCCGCCCCGCCGCCCCCGCCTGCCGTCGAGGTAGACGACAATCGGCCCACCGTGCTGCTCATCGACGGGAAGAACCTCCTCTACCGCTCGCTCATGACGCGCGGGGGCGAGCCGGTCGAGCAGGACTTCCCGAAGCGGCTCCGCGAGCTGCGCGACCGCTACTCGCCCGCGTTCGCCATCGTCACCTGGGACGCGGACGGCCCGACGTGGCGGCACAACGCCTACGCCGACTACAAGGCCCAGCGAGGCGAGCCGAGCCCCTACGAGCGGCAGGTCTACGCGCAGGTCCCCGGCTGGGCCAGCATGTGCGGCTACCAGTTCGTCGAGGCGCCCGGCTGGGAGGCCGACGACATCATCGGCACCTACGCGAAGCGGATGCGCGACTCGCATCGCGTGGTGATTGTCTCCAACGACAAGGACCTGACCCAGCTCCTCGTGCCCGGCGTCATCATGCTCAAGGGCTGGGCCGAGGTCATCCGCGCCCAGGACGTTCACGGGCTCTGGGGCGTTCAACCCCAGTACATCCCCGACCTGCTCGCCATCATGGGCGACAGCTCCGACAACATCCCGGGCATCCCCAAGGTGGGCGAGAAGGGCGCCGCGAAGCTCATCAACGAGTTCGGCGACATCGAGGCCATCATCGCCGCCGCGAAGGCCGGGAAGGACAAGGCGAAGGCCCGCGCGGCCCGCGTCATCGACTTCGCAGACGCGCTGCGGCTCTACAAGCAGCTCACCACCGTCTCGTGCGGCATCGCGAACCTCGCCGCGCCCGTGCCGTGCTCCGCGATGGTCCCGGCCCCGCAGGGCAAGCGCGTCGCCCTCGACGGCATGGTCGTCCTCGACGGCGCCCTCTACCCGCTTCCGGAGACCGCACACATGGCGATGCAGCTCGGCTGGACCTGGACCAACCCCAGCAAGGCGTCCGACCGCAACGACGCCCAGCTCCGCCCCGGCGAGCCGATGGAGCGCTGGGAGCGGCAGGACCACTGGGGCTACCTCGTCGAGCGCGGAGGCCAGTGGACCTTCGTTCACCGGGGCATCGAAGGCGACATTGAGACCGGGCTCGCGGACCTCGGCTCCGCCATCGCCGAGGCGCGCGTCTACCACGCGGCCTACTGCGCCCTCTGCCAGTCGAGCGGCCCTCCGCCCGCCGCCGTCTGGGCCGCCCATCCGCCCTCGCCCGTGGTCGAGCCCGCGGCCCTCGCCGTCGTGCTCCCGCTCGCCCGCAAGGCCACCGACGAGCAGCACGCGGCCCTCGTCGCGAACACGACCCCCGACGCCCTCCGCGCCCAGCGGGCTGCGAATGTCGCCTCCCCTCCGCCGCCCGCGTCCGCCCCGAATGTCGCCCATCCCCAGGCCCTCGTCGCCACGGTCATCGAGGGCGGCGGGCTGCTCCCGACCGGCGTGTCCTACACGATTCACAGCGAGCAGAACGGCGTCATCGGGAGCGTCGAGCTGCCCGCTGGGAGCTTCGGCCAGCTCGACCCCATCACGCTCGGCGTCGAGGTCCAGGGCATCGCCTCCCCGGTCTCGCCGCCCTCCGCGCCGATGGTCGCTCGCGGGCACAGCGCCAGCCTCGACGACCACGACACGAGCGCGCCCTACGACATCATCGACCCGGGCGCCACCGTCGCGCTCGCGGCCCCTCCGCCGCCCGAGCCCCCGAAGAGCCCGCCGTGGGCCATCCCGCCCAGCTCTGACGGCAAGGCGACAATCCCGTTCGGATACGCCCGCGTGCTCGCGGCCCTGGCCCTGGACGCCTTCGCGGGGGACCGCGTTCGGTTGTGCTGGGCACTGGACCTGAAAACGGACATCGAGACGCCCCCTCTGGACACCCCCGGCGCCGTGACCGAGTTCCGCGAGCAGCGATGCCGCGACCTCCTCGGCCGCCTCCGTGGCGCCGTGTCCATGCACGCGACCGACCCCGGTGCGACGAGGCCGCTCGGCGTCATCGTGCGCGACGACCCGAACGGCTCCGAGCCCGTGGTCCTCCTCGACCTCCCGAGCCCGTGCAACGTCAACATCGCGCGCATCGCGAACGGCCCGCCGCCCGCCGGCCGATGGGAGTTCATGACCGACACGGCCTACGCCGACCCCGACGACGGCGTCCCCCGCGGGACCGCGCACTACTTCGACCCCGTCCCGTTCTAAGGAGACAATCGCCCATGAAAGTCGACCTCGCCTCGCAGGCCGCGAAAGCCAGCTTCCCGCCCGTGCCGCCGAGCACGAAGCCCACCACCGCGCGCGTCGACATCATCGACCGCGTCTACGACCCGACCGCCCGGAGCTTCATGCTCCTCATCCGCCGGCACGACACCGGGACCCTCGACACCGTCCCCGCCACCCGCATCACCGTCGGCATGAAAGAAGCCGACCTCGGAGTAGGATAATGTCCGTCCTCACCGACCTTCTCGAAGAGGCCCTCCGTCGCGCGAAGGCCATCCCCGACCACGACATCCCGCCCGTGCGCCGGGAGAAGGCCATCTCGGCCCTCCAACGCATCGTGCTCCCCGCGTTCCCCCGCGAGGTCGAGCACCGCGAGGTCGAGGCGCTCGACGGCTCGCACATAGAGTCCACGGAGCTTCGAGGCTTCGGCGAAGAGCCCACCGACAGCGAGTGAAGGAGACAATCGAGCCGGCATAGAGGCCCCCATGGAACCCGCCCTCCTCTCCCATCGACAGCAGCGCGCCGCGGCCGACGTGCCGTGCGTCGTGTGCTCCGGCCTCATCTCCGCGAACACGCTCGCCGACGTGGTCCTCGCCCGCGTCCCGCCCGACCCCGACTACAAGCCGCTCCTCGGGACGCCCATCGGCCGCGACCATCTCGTGATTGTCGCCCACGCGAAGTGCTACGAGACCGTCCACACCGGGACCGCCGCCGCCATCCTCGCGCTCCGCGAGTCCCCCATCGGCCCCGCGGTCGACCGCGAAGGCGCAGTCGTCCTCATCCACAAGGGCGTCCACTTCCGCGTCACCGGCACGCACCGCACGCAGGTCATCGAGGCCATCCGGGAGACCGTGCAGCTCTACGGCGCCGGCCGGTCCGACCTCCCGATTGTCGCCTTCGTCCGGGGCCACGTCAAGGGCCGCCCCGACGTGGCCCCCCTCATCGGCGCCGTCCACGAGACCCCCGGCGTCCCGCCCGACCAGCGCGCCCCCAACGACCCCGCCTTCGTGGTCACCTTCACCACCCGCCCGGCCCCGCCCACCGACATCCACGCGCAGGCCGCCCGCGCCGCCGGCATCGTCCCGCTCTCCGGCTACACGACCGCCCCGCCCCCCACGGGCAACTACGCCGACCCCCTCGACCCCACGGGCTCACGGCCTGTCCCGAGGTACCGGTCCCAAATGTCGCCTAACGGGGGCGACAATACTACCAGCACCGGGGGACCGAATGGCACCCCAGGGGGACCCGCATCCGGTAGCACCCTCCCGGCCCCTGGCACCGTCACGCACGCGATGTTGGCGCCGCTCGACACCCCGGAGGTCCTGGCCGAGCGTCCGAAGGCCGAGGCCGCTCTCCTGGCGGGCCTGCAACGTGCCTACCCGAAGCTGGCGCTCAAGTCCGTCGTCATCGAGCGCGACCCCGCGACCCTGGCCGAGCGCGTGACTGTCCACCTCAACCGCCGCGTCGCGGACCAGAGTTGCAGCGCCATCGAACGGGATTTGCGCCACACGCTCTCCTCGAAGATTCCCGCGTGGGCGACAATGGAGGCGTCCGGCGTCGTGCTCACCGTGGTGGACGACTCGCCCGCCGTCGCCATGACCGGCACCGAGCAGGACGACGAGGTCAACTTCCGCTCGCTCCCCGCGTGGCCCAAGGCGTACGGCGCCCCGCGCACCGTGGGCACGAAGGTCGCCTTCCGCGGCCCGCTGTGGAATGAGCTGTTTGGCTTCTCCACGTCCGAGGAGACCGACCGGTTCCTCGCGCCCTACAACGGCGAGGTCCTCCGCATCCGCGCGAAGCTGTTCAAGCTCCTCTCCGCGCCCCCCGTGGGCTCTCCCGCGCTCGTGCCGCTCGCCGAGCACGCCCGCGTGGGCACCCTCGTCGGCCTCGACCCCATCACCGACCACGCGTGCGTCGAGGTCCAGGTCCCCAGTCACGTCGAATCAGGTCCAATGCGCGTGGAGACCGTGAACACGGGCCGCGGCACCATCCAAGTAACGGCGTCCCAGCCCGTGTCCGTGAAGACGCGCACGTTCTACATCCACTGCCACCCGAGCTGGCTCATCGTCTGGAACGTGCCGCCGCCCGCCCCCCAATTGTCGCCTCCGGCTCTGCCCGCGTCCTCGCCCATGTGCGCCTGTGGACACGACCGGGACGCCCACGACCTCTCCGGGCGCTGCCAGCGGCGGGACATCCAGACCGACCACACGCACTGCCACTGCCCGGGCTTCCGTCTCGCATTGTCGCCTCCGCCCGCGACCCCGCCCCACGCGAGCCCGGGCGGCATCACCTCGCACGGCCGCTGCGGGACCTGCGGGCACGACCGCGGACGCTACGGCTGCTCCCCGTCGACGTGCCGCTACGGCTCCCCAGTCCACCCGCCGCCCACGTTCCCCGGAGCTGGGGCCGCTGCGTCGCCGCCCCGCACGGACTTCCTGGGGGAGGTCATGAGCCTCATCAAACGCAAGCGATGAGTGCGACAATCGGGTAAACTCCCCGCGCTCTCCCCGGAGGTCCTCATGTCTCGTGGTCGCAAGCGGTACTGGTTCGTCCTCAACATCGAGACCGCGGAGTGTGCGCCCGTGTGCGCCCCGACGGCCGCGAGCGCAAAGAAGATTGTCGCCTCCAAGGCGTTCGGGTACGACTCGAAGCCCGGCCCCGAGTGGGTCGCGAGCCGCGCCACCGTGCCCCAGGAGCGCGAGTTGAAGCTGGCCGAGAAGGTCTGGGAGGGCGAGTACCCCCGGTGAAGGCGACAATCGAGAGGGCATAGGAGCGGGCGGAGGCTCCTATGCGCGTGTCCCGTGTCGTGTTCTTCCGCCTGTACCACCGCTCCACGCTCGAAGACGTGGACAACGACCTGCTCCGCTACGACCGCGGCTTCGTGCGCGACGACGGGGAGCCGATTGTCGCCTTCCCCACGTTCATCGCGGACGGCGTCGTCGACCCCGGCCCGACCCGCAACCGCTGGAGCGTGGGCATCCTCGGCGAGATGGTCGGCACCGTGGAACACACGACGTTCCTCGCCTCGTTCGAGGCCGAGCCCGAGCGCTGGTTCACCTTCCGGCACCCCATCAACGCCGACGGGGCCCACGACTACGCCCAGCTCGTCCCCGCGTCCCTTCGTGCGGCCCTCGACGCCGAGGACTTCCGAGCGCTCGACAAGGTCGTGGGCCCTCGCCCCGCCGGAGGCTTCCTCCAGGGCATCATCGACCGGCTCCCGCCCACCGAGCCCGTCCAGACGCTCGACGACATCCGCGTCGAGGGCACGCGCACCGGGCGGATGTCCTCGCGCTCGCCCCGTGGGCTCCAGAACCGCTTCGTCGTCCGCCGTCGCGACGCCCGCGACGAGCCCGGCGGCGACCGCGCCGACGCGAAGTACTTCGTGCTCGACGCCGTCCACGACCGCTACGCCGCCGTCGCGCTGCGGGCCTACGCGGACGCCTGCCGCTGGGCTCTGCCCGAGCTGGCCGCGGACCTCGACGCGCTCGCCGAGCTGGGCCCGGAGGCGCGCTCGTGACCGACCACACCGCACGCGACCCGCTCGCCCTGCGCATCCAGCTCTGGCTCAACCGCGCGCTCCAGTACGGCGGCATGGCGTTCCTCCTCTGGTTCACCGGGCCCTACGGCTTCGACCTGCGGCTCCTCGCCGTGGTCGCCGCGCTCGCGCTCGTCATCGCCGCCTCCGCGCTGGAGGAGCGGTGCCGCGCCAAGCTCGCGCGCCCGCAGGGAGACAATCGTGACTGACGACGAACGCGCCCTGGACGCCGAGGCCGCCCGCATCGACGCGCTCGTCGGCGGCCCCATCACCGAGCGCCTCCTCACCACGGTCCTGCGGTCCGCGGCCGAAGAGCTGCGGAACCGCGCCCGAGGGCTCCGACTCATCACCACGGCGGACCGGCGGGAGACCAACGAACACGCGCGCTCCCGCTGCCGCCGCGCCGCCGGAGCGGCTGACGACCTCATCACGCTCGCGGCTCGCCTCGACCGCTACGCCGAGGGCGAGTCTTAGGCGACAATGAGGGCGACAATCGACCGGGCATGAGGACCGCTGGGAGGACCCCTTGCCCGCTCCGCGCCGCTTCTGCCCTGACGGTGGGACCTGCCACCACGACTGCGGCGCCGGCCCGTGCTTCCGCGTCCGGACGTGCGGCCCGCTCTCGGGCGTCTTCGTGGGCGACCGCTGGCCCGACGAGCTGGTCAAGGCCCACCTGGACAGTGCCCCCGAGCTGCCCAACGGCATCACGGTCGAGCTGCTCGCCGACGCGCTCCTCTCGCGGCCGAGCTTCCGCGCCGAGCTGCTCGGCGCGATGGCGAATAAGCTCCTCGCGCAGTCCGGCGAGGACGCGCCCGTGCCCGTCGACACGCCCCAGAAGGGCCGCCTCCGCGACCGCCTCCGCCGCAACGCCCTGGCCCGCGCCGAGGGCGTGCTGACCGAGCGGCTCGTCCACGCGCTCACCTCGCAGAGCGAGGGCATCGTCGAGAGCATCGTGACCCCAGCGTTCGCCCGCGAGGTCATCGAGCGCTTCTACGCGTTCCCCCAGCAGCGCCCCGGCCACCCCACCGCGGGCGGCGAGGGCTACAAGCTGCTCGTCGCGAAGGTCCAGGACCAAACGCAGGACTGGGTTCACGACAAGCTCACGGACATCGTCGCCACGCTGGTCGACGACCAGTTCGGGGAGACAATGGCCTACGTCCGCACCGCGACCGCCCAGGTCGTGAACAACGCCATCGGGCGGCTCGGGCTGCCGAAGGCCCCCAAGTAGGAGACAATCGATGCTCGCTCTCATCACCTTCGCCGCCTTCCAAGACCTGCCGACCGGGCTCCTGTTCGGGCTCGCCGTGCTCCTCGTCATCGCGATGCACTATGCCGCGAACGTGGCGGGCTTCCTCATCAACCGCGCCGCTCGCGTCGCCATGGTCGCGACCCGCGGCTGGCCCCCGGTCCACCTCGACGCGGACGGGGACCACAAGCGCGATTGTCGCTCTCGCCCGGATGGAGGCGACAATGGAGACGGCGTGTAGGACCTGCTCAAAGCCCGTCGTGGGGCGCGTCTACGTCAACCGCCCGGGCGACGCGGTCCTGTTCATCGAGACCTACGAATGCGGCTCCGTGCGCGCCTGGGGCCGCCTTCGCACCGACGGCGACCCCCAGCTCCGCCGCTGCCCCGACGCTGTCGAGCAGCCCGCGTGAGCCGCGCTCGCTCCCGGGCCCTCCGCGCCCGCATCGCGTCCCGGATGCTCACCACGGGCGAGGACCGCGCGACCGCGAAGGCCGCTGTGCTCGCCGAGTACTTCCCCGAGCAGCACCCCGCGCCCGTCGAGGTCCGCCGCGTGCCTCCGACGGGCGGCTCGCTCGAAGCCTACAAGCGCTGGGTCGACGCGACGAGCCGCGCTGCCGCCGTCATCCGCCGCGCGTTGAAGGAGACAATCGAGGAGGCATAGAGCTGTCGGGAGGACCGCATGGATAGCGACCGCGACGACATCCCCACGAGCTGCGGCGACTGCGGGAGCGACAAGTTGACCTGGGCCCATCAGGTCGTCGGGCCGCCGGGCATCGCGGACGGTCGGCATCGGACGAGCGAGCTGACCGTGCTGGTCTTCCTCGGCTGCGACGTGTGCTCGGCGACCGTGTTCTCCGAGCGGCTCGACCAGCACCTCGCCCGCGTCGCGGACGAGCACCGCACGTCCGCCGTGCTGCTCCGCGCGGGGGCCGACCGCATCGACGCCCTCCACGCCGTCCTGCGCCGCGTCGAGAAGCTCCACGCGGTCGCGCTCAAGCAGTTCAACTGGGGCGCGAGCGCGCTCTCCGGCGAGGCCATCCAGCTCCTCAACGAGGTCCCGGGCGAGGTCCGGGTCGCGCTCCACGTCGCGACGCTCATCCCGCCCACGCGCCCGAGCCCGACGAAGGACGCGGTTGCACGCATGGCCCGCGGAGCCGCCACCGAGCTGCGTCGCGCTGCCGACTGGGGCCGCGAGCTGCTCACGCGGGAGCAGCGCAACAAGCTGGACACCGCGGCCGAAGAAGCCTCGGACATCGCCGACACCCTTGGAGGCGACAATGGACCTGCGTAACCTCGTCGTGTGCGACCTCACCGAAGAGGCCGAGTGGACGGCGTTCCGCACGACGGACCGCGCGGGGAAGGAGGCCAACGCGCACCTGTCGCGGACCGCCGAGCTGCACATGGGCGAGGGCGGGCTGCCGGTCCACGGCTACATCCTGCGGCTCGGCGACTACGAGCCCGTCCACATGGCCCCGGACGCGATTGTCGCCTTCGGGGAGCGCTACGTGCTCGTCCGCCGCACCGAGGGGCTGGCCGACGGGTGCGCCGTGGTCGAGAGCTTCCGCTACCGGATGGCCCGTGCCTACGAAGCCTGGGAGGCGCTCCCCGACGGCCACCACGGACAGCTCCTCACCGACGGGCCGACCGGGAAGGTCCTGTTCCGCGTGCTCCGCGCCCCCATGGTCACGACCCGGATGCGCGCCCTCATCGTCGAGGAGGCGACCCAGCGCTACGCCCCGGTCTGGGCCGACCGCTGGGAGGACGCGCTCCGCAACTACCGCGAGACCGGCATCATCCCGCCCGACTGCCGCGCCATCGTGCGCGACTTCGGCGAGCCCGACCCCGACGAGGACGACGACGGCATGACCGAGACCATCGAGCACGGCGCGCTCCTCGTCATCGGCCCCGAGGGCGACAATGGATAGCCGGACCTGCGGCGCCTGCACGGCCTGTTGCACCGCGCTCGGCGTGACCGACCTGCCGGTCCCGAAGCCCGACTGGACGCCGTGCAAGCACCTCTGCGGCGCCGGCTGCGGCATCTACGCCCGGCGCCCCGGGTCGTGCCGCGAGTACCAGTGCCTCTGGCGCGGCGGCGTCGGCGACGAGAACGAGCGCCCCGACGTGCTCGGGCTCATCTTCGAGCCCTGGGAGCCGCCGGACGGGGACGACCTCGGGACCATCGTGCGGGAGACAATTCCGGGGGCGTTCGAGCGCTTCATCGGGTCGGGCACCGCGCTCGCCGCGATTGTCGCCTCCGCGCCCGCCTACGTGGTGCTCCCCTCGGGCGACCGCCGACTCTGCGGTCCGCCCGAGCGGCTCCGGCGCATCTGGGCCGCGGTCGAGGCGAAGAAGGCGCGCCGTCGGGCATAGCCGCGGTTGGAGGTCATCATGTCCTACTACGTCACCATCGCGCTCGACGACGCCGCCTGCCACGCGCTGCCCGAGAGCGTGCTCAACCGCCTCGCCAGCGTCTTCAACCGCCGCAAGGCCATGAAGGGCCGACCCCCGCTCGACCCGAAGGACATGAAGCTCCGCGGCGAGGTCAACCTCTGCCGGACCGGCGACGTGTTCCTGCGGCTCCACGACTGCGGGAGCCGGTTCGACGCCGAGCGGCTCTCCGCCGCCATCGAGCAGGTCGAGAACGCGGACACCCGCGAGCTGGTCCGGGCCAGCGACGTGACGCTCTACATGACCGAGCCCTACGAGGGCATCTCCCCCTCGCAGACGAGCGCCGAGCTGCCCGGCGACGTGTGCAAGGCGCTCATCGAGACGAACCTGGAAGCCTGCGCGAAGATGGTCGGCGAGTGGGTCCAGCAGGCCCGCGCCACCCTCCAGCGCGCCCGCATCGAGGAGGAGAGCCGCGCCCGCCGCGCCGCCGAGGAGGAGCGCAACCGCCGCGCCCAGGTCCCCGCTCGGCTCCGCGAGCTGCGCGACATCGGACCGCGCGGCATGTCCTCGGTCGCGAAGGTGGCCGAGCTGGTCGAGTCCTCGGGCGCCACCGACGCGGAGAAGGCCGCCATCTCCGACCTGCTCCTCAAGGTCATCGAGGACGCGAAGGACTGGCGCGCGCTCCGCGAGGAGGCGCTCCGCGAGGTCACGCGGCACGGGCCGCCGATGCTGGTCATGGACCCCCGGATGATGCCGCGCTGGTAGGCGACAATGAAGCCCCGGGCGACCGGGGCATAGCATCGGGCGGAGGTCTCATGTACTGGATGGTCTACAACTCTCGGACGGGCGAGCTGGTCGAGGTCCACACGCACGGCGACCGCGACGACGCCATCCGCGAAGGACAGGCGATGCTCGGCGTCGAAGAGGTCGAGGACGACGAGGAGTGGCACGCGACGATGCTGTCCACCGAGCAGGCCGCGGAGCTGGGGCACGACGAGTGAGCCGCGGCGTCTACTGGTCGCCCGCGACCAAGGCCCGCGCGAAGCGGGAGGGCCGCGTGCTCGTCAAGGTCGAGCTGCAAGGCAAGCACGCGAAGAAGCCCGGCCGGCAGGCGTACATGGGCACCGCGACCTCCCTGCACGAGGACGACGCGCTTCTCCTCGCCGCGCTGCTCAACCGCGCTCGCGACGGGGCCATCACCTACGACGACCGCGTCGCGCTCGCCGAGCTGCTCACCCTCGACCCGGAGACGATGGCGCCGCTGCCCGAGGAACCCGCCAAGTAGGCGACATTAGAGGCGACATTCAAGGGCGGCTCCGGCAACGGGCCGCCCTTTCGATTGTCGCCTATCGACAATCCCCCGCCGCCGGGCATAGCTGCCCGTGGACCCGTCACCCTGGAGAGACCGCATGGCTCGCGACCCGCATCTCATCGCCATCGCCTTCGAGGCGTTCCACCGCAAGCACCCGCACGTCCTGGCCGAGCTGGCCGACATCGCGCGGGAGCTGGTCGCCGCGGGCGTCAAGCCCGGCGTCGCGAGCACCTGGACGCTGCTCTACCAGCGCCGCTACCGGGCGCTCCTCGACCGCGCCCAGAAGCCCCCGGGGCTCGTCACCACCGACGACGACCCGAAGAACGACTACTCGCCGCACTACGGCCGGCTCATCCACGCGGTCTACGGCGACCTCGACGGGTTCCTCAAGCTCTCGCGCATGACCTCGCGGGTCTTCGAGTACAAGCCCGACCTCGGCAAGCTCGGGCTCTCCCGCACGTCCGCCCACGCGGCCCTCACCGCCGGCCCGCGGCTCCCGCCGCCGCCCGCGCTGCCGTAGCCGGAGGCGACAATGAGCACCCGGTTCGGCATCGGCATGTGCGCGGGCGTCTACGTCCTCTGGGTCGTGGTCGCCCTCGCGGGCGCGATGGGGAGGCTGCCGTGACGCTCGCCCAGAAGCTCTACGAGACCTTCACCGCCCACGCCCGGCAGGTCGAGGAGGCGACAAACGCCGCGCTCCGGACCGTGTTCGGCGCCTGGGCCGACATGACCCCCGACCAGCGCGGGCCCTGGGCCGCGATGGCCGGCTGCGCTCGCCGCGAGCTGCCCATCCCGCAGGACTCCGTCGACCCCGCGGTCAACTACGGCCGCGACTCGGTCGGGGTCGAGCTGTGGTACCCGCGCAACGAGGAGACCCGCTGCAAGGCCGTCGACATCGCGCTCATCGACGTGCGCGCTGCGGCCGACATCCGGGTCACCTACGACTTCGAGCGCGACGGCTGGGTCATCGCCCAGCTCGACGACGAGAACGACGGCTGGACGTGGCGCGAGGTCGCGTTCGTCGACGCCTGGGCCCTCGAAGAGAAGGAGCCCGCCGTCTCGCCGTTCCCCATCCCGATGGTCCTCATCTGCCCGAGCTGCCACTTCCAGCACGTCGACGCGCCCGACCCGGCGACCGGCTGGACGAACCCGCCGCACCGCTCGCACCTCTGCGCGGCCTGCGGTACGGTATGGCGACCGGCCGACGTGCCGACGGTCGGCGTCGAACGGGTCAACACGAAGGGTGAAAAGGACACATGGGCCCCGTAGGCAAGCTCCGCGCCGTCTCGGACCTCCAGTCGCTCGGGCGCTGCCGTTGCGGCTCGCCCCTACACTCGGGGCGCCGCATCCCAGACGGCGCGGTCCTGCTTCTGCACAGCAAGCCCATCTGCGACGACTTCGTCCGGCTCGACATCACGCCGTTCCTCCAGTGGCTCAAGACGCCGCCGACGGTGGAGGCGTGAAGCCCCGCAAGGCGACGGTCAAGGCGACATTCGAGGCGCGCGACCTCATCGACGGCTCGGTCGTCGGCACGGGCGTCACCTTCGAGCTGCTCGCGGTCGAGGACGGCCGCGTCGTCGCGACCGAGCTGTCCATCCGCTGGCCCGACGGCGTCCCGGTCCCCGCGGAGGGCCGGGGCGCGCTCGTCGAGGTCGAGCACGGGCGCATCATCAGCGTCCGGCTCGCGAAGGAGGAGCGACAATGAGCGCCATCTGTTCCGAGTGTCGCAACGACGCCGGACATCAGCCGTGGTGCCTCATCGGCCGCGCTTCAGGCATCCTCGCCGCCGGCCGTAAGGCTGCCGCGACGAAGCTCACGACGCTGGAGAACCGGGCCGACTGCATCAAGGTCCTCCGCCTCGGCCGGGCCTACGAAGCGGTCCGGCTGCTCGAAGGGGTGACCGACGACGAGTACGGGGCGATTGTCGCCCGGGCGGTCGGCCCCGCGCGGGGCCCGAAGACCCCGCCGGGCTACGTCATCGACCTCGACGGACCCGCAACGCCGAGGCGCCCGCCGAGCGGCTCTTGACGCGGTTGCGGGCGTCGTAGTAGGAAAATGTTCGGGTGCTGGAGAACGGACCGCGGATACGGCTTCTCCGTGTAGGCAGAACCAACCTGGAGGTCGTCATGTCCCGCTTCTCCCTGTTCGCCCTCGCCCTCATCGCCTGCGGCACCCCGGCCCCCGTCGAGGTCGCCGACACCGAGCCGGTCGAGCCCGTCGTGGTCGAGACCTGCCCCGAGACCGTCGAGCCGACCGTCGCGCCGACGAGCACCGTCGCCGACACCGACCTCGACGACTGGGCCCCGCTCGTCTCGGGCAACCTCCCGAACGCGCTCACCGCCGACGACTGCGCGGACGGCGAGAGCTGCTTCGACTGCGTCCACGTCCCGACCGGCACCTACGCGCGCTGGTACCTCGACGCGGACGGCAACTGGTTCGAGGCGGTCCTGGGCACCCTGCCGCTCGGCGAGGGCTGGGACGCGACCGTGGGCTCCGGACTCGGCGACGACGGCGTCTACTACGCGGTCGACACCATGGCGGCGTGCGTCCCGTTCTACGAGCTGCACGTCCAGTGAGCGCCCTCGTCTGCCTCATGTTCGGGCTCGCCGGCTTCCTGGTCATCTTCGGAGCCGTGCTCGCGTTCGCCCTCCTGGCCTGGGGCATCTGGACCGCATGACTCATTGTCGCCTGTCGGGGCGACAATCTACGGCTTCGTCCTCCCGGGCATATGTCCGCCTGGGAGGACTCGATGGCCGACCCCGACGACAAGCCGCGCTGCCCGTGCTGTGACCGCGAGGTCACGGCGGCGGAACGCGTGCGCCTGCTGACCCTCATGAACCGCGCCCTCGCGACGATGGCGAACGGCGACGTATGGTGCCGCGGCTGCGGCGACGCCGTCCGCCCGCTCGACCGCCAGCGCTGGGCCCGGCCCATGTGCTCGGGCTGCTCGCCGGGCCGGGTCATCACCGAGCTGGACCTCAAGAGCGTCCACGTCGAGCCCGACGGCCGATTGTCGCTCGGGGGCACGGTCAAGCGCTCGGAGCCGCTCCCGCCGGGCTGGTCGAGCATCGAGACGCGGACCGTCCGGCAGCACGCGCCGGACGCGCTCGACGGCATCCCCCGCAACGCCCTCGGCCCGGTCGACCTGCGGGCCGCCGGGCTCTCCGACCGGCCCGAGGACTGGGTCGAGAGCGTCCCGGCCCCCATCGACGAGGTCCTCATCACGGGCACGGTCGACCTGTCGCCCCCGGAGAACCTGACCGTCCTGCTCCCGCCGGTCGACGCGCCCGCCCTCGACCGCTGGCTCGCCGCCCAGGAAGCGCAGGACGCCCAGGACCTCGCGCCCCCGAAGGTCGGGGGCGTGCTCGACCACGACCACCTGGAGCGGCCCATCAAGTACGTCTACCGGACGTTCGGCACGCTCCTGACGCCGCACGGCCCGGTCATCCCCGACCTCGCCGACGAGGTCACGGAGCGCTTGCGCGGCTCGGGCGCGGCGACCGCCTACGTGGCCGAGGAGTAGGCGACAATGCGCTGGGAAGCAGCCCGCAAGCTCGTCCGCAAGTGGTTCCCCGACTCGGCCCGGCCCGCGAAGCTCCTCGATGTCGTGTCGGGCGGCGCCGGGCTCATCGCCCTCCGCGGCGTCACGGCCGGGACGGGCGAGCCCACCCCGGTCATCGTCGTCGCGAACCGCGGGGACGCCTGGAGGGTCCGCAACGCGCTCGACCTCACGTTCCCGGCCAGCGCCCCGCCTCCGCCCGAGGTCACGCGCAAGCGGCTCAAGCGCACCCCGTTCGGGGCGTGCGTCGACGCGCTCGTCGCGGACGGCTGGCGCATCACCCAGGGCGGCGCGGGCGACTGCATCCACCCGAGCCACCCGCACCGCGACGGCTGGGTCCACGCGGTCCTGGAGCGGACGGGCAAGCGCGTGGTCATTGTCGCCGACGGGCAAGGCGACATTCAGGACTGGCATTCGGTCACCGACGCGAGCGTCCCGTGAGCGAGCGGGTCGCGCCCCATCTGCCCATCATGCTGGAGATGGCGGTCCCCCTGCATATCGAGGAGGTCCGCCGCTGGACCGTCGAGCAGCGCCACGCCTTCTGTCGCGAGCACGCCCAGGACATCGCGAGCCGCTCGGACGTGCTCATGTTCGGCGGGAAGAAGGGCGAGGCCGCGAAGCTCTTCAACATCCTCGCGCGCGCCCTCGCCTGCCTCGCCTTCCAGCCCGGCGGCGTCCGCAACTTCATGGGGCTGTCCTGGGACGCGCAGCCCGACGACCCGACCTTGCCCCCTCCACCGCCGCTGCCCGGCGAGTAGGCGACAATGCCCCACCGTTCGTTCCGCCGCTCTCGCCAGTGCGAGAAGTGCCCGTGGAAGGTCGCGACCGACCCCAACGACATCCCGGGCGCCTACAGCCCGGACAAGCACGCGCGCCTCATGACGTGCCAGCAGGGCGAGGGCACCGAGGGCGCCATCGCCGCGCTCAAGGGCCCGCTCCGCATCATGGCCTGCCACGAAGCTCCGCCGGACGACCAGTACGCCTGCGTCGGCTGGCTCGACAACCAGCTCAACGACGGGAACAACCTCATGCTCCGCATCCGAGCCGCCGCGGGCGAGCTGCCGCGCAACCTCGTCGTCTTCGGCGAGCAGCACCCGACGGTCGAGGCCATGTGCGCGACCGCGGGCGGCGCGTGCGGAGGCGACAATGAATAGCGCCGTGCTCTGGGAGGGCGAGACCCAGCTCCCCGGCCAGACCGGGCGGGTCGCCGCCATCATCACCGGCATCAACGGCAGCTCGAAGAACCGCAAGACCGGCGCGATGCCGCAGGTCTGGTACATCCCCACCGACCAGGGCCACCTCGTCGGCGGGGACGGCGCGGTCATGACGGGCCGCGACTCCGCCGTGTGCGGGACGTGCAAGCATCGGCCCTCGCAGAATGGCGTTTGCTACGTCATCATCGCCCGCGGTCCCCAGCGCATCTGGCACACGTACCAGCGCGACGGCTACCCGCGCCCGCCGCTGGGCGACATTCGCGAGGCGCTCCGCGGCAAGACCGTCCGCTTCGGCGCGTACGGCGAGCCCCCCAGCATCCCCCGCAGCGTCTACGGAGAGCTGCTCCCCGTCCTCGCCGGGTGGCAGGGCTACACGCACGCCTGGACCCAGCTCCAGGCCGCGGAATGGGGGTTCCTCATGGCGAGCACCGACACGCGCGTCGAGAAGACCGAGGCGCGTGCCCGGGGCTGGCGGACGTTCCATGTGCGGCTCCCCGGTGAGCCCGTCGACGCCCGCGAGCGGGTCTGCCCCGCATCCGCCGAGGCCGGGTACAAGGCGACGTGCCTCCAGTGCGGCGCCTGCAACGGCGACGCGGACCCGCACCGCGCTTACGTCCACGCCCCGGCCGACGGTCGCCCGGGCCGCGTGATTGTCGCCCACGGCTTCCGCGCGGGCCGGTTCGCTCGCGCGGCTCGCCAGCTCCGGCTCTTCCTCGGGGTCTAGTCGCGCCTCCGGTCCGCTCGCGCTATCATGCGGCCCACGACCGAGGGCTCGATGGCGGACTTCGTCTTCAACGTCGCGAAGGGCAAGGTCAACGCCTACCACGACCGCGTCAACGACAACGACCCCGCCAACTCCGCGCTTGTCGTCGTCCTGCTCAAGACCGCCGCGGCCGACGCGACCTTGAAGGACCTCGACGACCTCGCCGCCATCCTCGCGGCCGGCAGCGTCGAGGCCGACTTCACCAACTACGCGCGCAAGGTCCTCACGGACGCGGACATTGTCGCCTCCGTGGTCGACGACGCGACCGACCGCCGCGAAGCCGACATCCCCGACCAGACCTGGACAGCCGCGGGCGGGGCGGCGAACAACACGCTCGCGAAGCTCCTCGTCTGCTACGACCCCGACACCACGGGAGGCACGGACTCGGCCCTCATCCCGCTCACCGCGCACGACTGGGTCCTCACCACGAACGGCAGCGACATCACCGCGCAGGTCCCCGCTGCCGGGTACGTCCGCGCGGCCTGACGAGAGGCGACAATGCCGGTCCGCCGCATCATGGGCTTCGAGAGCGACCTCACCTTCATCACGGGCGAAGGCTGCGTGCCCGGGGGGCTCAACACCGCGGTCTCGACGTTGCAGCGACACCGGACGGCTTCTGGCTACGGAGGCGCGCAGTCTCTTCGCATCGGAGGCTCCGGGTCCCTGCAAATCGTGGGCCCCGTGGGCGGGGGCGTGGCCGACGAAATCCACGTCGCCATCTACCGGGACAGCGTCGCGGGCGGAGGCACCGCTTCCGTCGTGTTCCAGGACTCGGCGAACGCCGACCAGTTCGCCGTCACCATCGCGGGCGATGGGCTCATCCGGCTCCGCAGGGGCGGCGTTTCGGGCACCATCGTCGCGACCTCCGCAGCCGCCTTCACCACCGATACGTGGAACACCTTCAAAATCGTGGTCACCCTCCGCGAAGCGGCCAGCGCGGGCCGTGTCCAGGTCTTCGCGAACGGCTCCGCCGTCGCCGCCGTTGATACGGGCGCGGGCGTTGACTGCCGGAACACGGCCATCAACGACTTCTTTAGCGTGACGCTGTCCGGCGGCGGCGCGTCGCACGTCAACTACTTCGACGACTTCTACTGGACTTCGACCGGGCTTATCCCGGACGAGCCCCTGTTCATCCCCGGGCTCGACCCCACGTCCGACACGGCGACGGTCCAGTTCACCCCGAGCACGGGCGCCGACGCGTACGCCGTCATCGACGAGAACCCGGTCTCTACCGCGGACTACAACGAGACCACCGTCGCCGGAGACGAGGACCGCCTCAACCTGTCGAACCTCCCGGGCACGCCGGTCAGCGTGCTCGCCGTGAAGGTCGCGGCCCACGGGACCGGCGACGGCACGCTGACCAACCTCCGCACGCTCGTCGAGAGCAACGGCTCGACCACCTACGGGACCAACCAGCCCGTCGCCAGCGGCTCGTACTCGACCGTCTACGACATCTACGAGACGGACCCCAGCGGCGGCGCCGCGTGGACGCCTGCGCGCATCGACGCGATGATTGCCGGCTACGAAGCCAACACCTAGCGGAGGCGACAATGTCCGCGAAGGTCGCCGGCCTCAAAGTCGAGGTCGTCACGAAGGCCGACGCGAACCGCTCGCGGGTCGCCGGCCTCAAAGTCGAGGTCGTCACGAAGGCCGACGCGAACCGAGCACGCGTCGCCGGGTTCAAGGTCGAGGTCGTCACGAACGCGCCGACCGGCGTGACGCTCGCCTTCGGGCAGGCCGAGGAGGTCGACACCGCCCAGCCCATCACGGCCGTCTACGGGGCCACGACGCTCGCCATCGGGCAGGCGACCGAGACCGACACCGCCCAGGCCCTCGGGCGCGGCCTCGGCATCGCCCAGGCCGTCGAGACCGACACGGCCCAGCCCAACACCCCGGTCGCGAGCGGGGTCGCCCTGCTCGCCTTCGCCCAGGCGGCCGAAGACGACAGCGCGCAGCCGATTGTCGCCGCCTTCTTCATCCTCAACTCTCACGTCGTCGTCCGCCGGTCGCTGGACTCGGCTACGATTGTCGCCCGTGGTGCGGACACGACCGCCGTGCTGCGCAGGGGCTAAGCCATGAACGTCGTCCTCGGGACCTCCAGCTTCACCGTCAACTGCGCGCTCACCTACGAGGACGACTCCGTGGTCGACCTCACCGCGCTCGACTCGTGCGCGCTCTGGGTCCGCACGGGCCGCGGGCGGAGACAGGCCGATTTCGACTACGTGACCGACGGCACCGACGGCTACGTGACCTTCACGTTCGACGCCCAGGACCTCTCCGACAAGCGCGGCCCGAAGGTCTCCTGGCAGTTCGAGGTCAAGACCGCGGGCGGGCAGGTCGTCTGGACCGAGGCCGACACCATCACGCTCATCCCGCGAAGCTGACCGGGGCGCGGGCATAGGGACCGGCGGAGGCCGTCATGTCCCGAACCCCGCGCGTCGAGTGCGACCCGCACGTCATCGCGACGTTCACGGCGAACAGCTACAAGTATCGGATTGTCGCCTACGACGCGGGGCGGATGGACTCCGGCGGGCGCCCGGCCACGCCGTACTACGAGCTGGCGGTCGACGTGCAGACCGAGAACGCGATGGGCGAGGTCGGCTGGGTCGCGGCAAACATCTACGCCAGGGACGACCAGCACATTCGGACGGCGAAGGACCACCTCCTCCGGATGCTGCTCGGCCTCGACACGATGCGCGACGGCGACCTTATCGAGCCCCGCGACCGACTCGGGCGGCAGTGGCGCGTGCTCTGGGGGCCCACCCCGGGCAAGCACTACGACCCCGAAGAGGACGCCCAGGACTGCGCCCGCCCCTCCGGGCCGCCGCGCCCGGCCCGGAACCCGGCCTACGAGCAGCCCTGGCCCGTCCGGCAGACCATCTGGGCCCCGACCCAGTGGGCCGCGCGGGCCATCTTCGAGGAGATGCACATGGAGGCGATAATCAAGCTCTGGGCCGCCACGAAGCCAGACGCGAAGGCCAAGCTGCCCGGGGCCGTCGTGAAGCCCTGGACCGACGACCCTTTGCCCGGGGCGATGCTCCCCGCGCGTTGACGTGCTACCCTGCGCCGATGCGCAACCTCGGCAAGTCCCCCTGGCTCTTCGGCATCGGCATCGGCATCACCGGCGTCATCGCCGCGGTCGTGGGCTGGGGCCGCCTCCGCGAGGTCGAGGTCCCCCGGCCGCTCGGCTGGGACCACGCGCCCGTCATCGTGTGCGGCGACAATCCGCTCCTCGCCGAGGCCGTCGCCGCGTGGCGCCAGCGCGGGCACCCGCTCCGCGCGGGCACCGCGGACTGCGACGTGGTCGTCACCTACGACTCGACGCTCGACGAGCGGGACAGCGTCGAGGACGGCGCCTTCGTCCACGGGCGGGCCTCGCTCATCCACACGCCCGAGGGCATCATCCAGCACGTCGGGCTCGCGCTGCTCCCGACCGCCGGGCTCGCCGCGCACGCGCACGAGCTGGGCCACGCGCTCGGCTACCAGCACCCGCGGGCCGTCCCGAGCGGGCACGTCATGGACCCGTCGGGCCCCGGGACAAAGGACTGGCGCGGCCTCGTCGTGAGCGACGAGCGCTAGGGCGACAATCCGGGTTACGCTGGCGCCGGAGGTTCCATGCGCGCGAAGTTCGTGGTCGAGAACAAGTCCCCGGTGGACGAGAACGGTGGCGGCACCATCTGGCTCCGGCCGGTCGTCGGCGGGAGCCCGGAGAACGAGAGCTTCTACCGGCTGACCCCGGGTGGAAACATCGTCCTGTCGACGGTCAACAAGGTGGCCTACGACGGCCTCCCGCTGGGCAAGGAGTTCTACGTCGACTTCACCCCGGCGGACCAGTCCCCCGGCGCGGGCGGCGCCGAGTGGCTCGACGACCCGACCGTGATGTCGGACGACTCGCAGGGCTAGCGAGACCGCGGGGGCTCCGGGCATAGGACCAGCGACACCCTTCCCGGAGCCCCCGATGTCCGACGAGACCCTCGCCCCCCACTTCTTCCTCGCCCTCGCCCGCGAGCTGGTCGGCGAGGTCGTCATCGCCGGAGCGGCCGGCGCCTCCGCGACCAGCAAGACCGCCGAGGAGCGGGTCGCCCAGGCCCTCGCCGACGCCTTCGAGAGCGGATTGTCGTCCAGCCTCGTGGGCGTCGTGACCGCCATCGAGGCCGTCCGCGTCCCGCCGAACGGGCTCGTCGCGTTCAAGTTCCCCCGGGACATGAGCGAGCGCAGCGTCGCGGCCCTGCGCCGGGACCTCCTGTCCATCTCGGACGCGCTCGCCGCGCGGCTCGGGCACAAGCCCATCCTCATCGTGCTCCCCGAGACCATCGGCATCGAGGCGGTCGAGTTCGCCGAGTCGAACGAGACGCCGGACTTCGCCCCCGAGCGCGAGTCGAGCCCCATCGGCCAGACCCTCGGCAGCGAGCCCATCGGCGGCACGCGGCGGATTGTCGCCCTGGACCACCTCCGGCTCCAGGCGCTCATCCGTGGCGCCGTCCGGTCGGCCCTCGACATCCCGGGCGAGGACCCCATCGAGAGCGTCACCGTGCTCCCCATGGGCAGCACGGTCGCCGACGGGGTCGCGGCCCACGACATCCGCGTCACGCTGCCGGCGGCCGTCGCCAGCTCCGTGTCGTTCGGTGGCGCGTCCGTCGGCGACGCCGTCCACGAGGTCCTGGCCGCCTTCGCGAAGGAGACCGGCGCCCGGTTCAAGGTGACCATCCTGCCCCACGGGCTCCCGACGCTGCACCCGGCTACCTTCACCTTCGAGCCCTGACCTGGAGGCGACAATGGCCTGTCCGAAGTGCGAAGACTACATGGGGCGGTGCGGCGCGTGCGGCGCCGACCTGCGCAAGGCGACCCGCAGCGAGCCCATCGGCAAGCCCGTGCTCCCGCCCCGGGAGCGGCCCCGCCCGCGGGACGGCGACGGGCACCGCGGCGCCGAGTACGCCGACGACGGCGAAACCGGGTAGACTCCGGGCCTACCTGGAGAGCAAATGCCGCGGAACCGCCTGGAACGCCGTGCCGAGGACCTCAAGGCGATGGAGGTCCTCGCCGCGCACAGCGAGCCCATCATGGGCATCGTGGGCGAGGTCATCGCCGAGGTCGAGCCCGGCCACCTCGGCCTGCCGTCCTGCGCCCAGGACGTGCGGCTCGTCCTCGACATCGCCCGCCGGCTCGACGACGCCATCCCGACGCCGGACCCGGTCGAGACCTGGGACGGGCTCCTCTGGACGGTCGTGGCGGGCGTGGCGCTCGGCATCTACCGCCGCTCGTACCGCAAGGGCGCCGGGCTCGTGCCCGTGAAGGTCGAGGGCTGGGTCCAGCGGGCCGTCCGCGACGCCGAGGCGCGGCTCCTCGAAGCCCAGCCGGTCGCCGAGCCGAAGAAGGCCCCGAAGCCGAAGCGGTCGTGAAAGCCCCGTGGACGCGGGCATAGCGCCCACGGAGGCCCCATGCCCGACCCCGCCAAGCTCTCGACGCTCAAGCTCACGACCCGCACGCGGAAGGAGATGGCGGTCGCGGTCCCGCAGTGCTGGAGGCTCCTCCGACGGGCGGGCTTCCGCCGCCGGTCCCTGATTGTCGCCTTCGTCCAGGCGTGGCGCCGTGGCGACCTCGTCATCGACCCGCTCATGAAGCCGACGCCCGCCGCGCCGCGCACCCTCGTGTCCCGGCCGAAGCGCCCGTGACCGGTCGCGACTTCCTCGGGGCGCGGGTCGAGGACCACGCGGTCCCCGGCCCCCAGCTCGCGAAGAACGTCGTCGGCCACGCGGTCGAGCGGCTCGTGTCCCGGCTCCTCGGCGCGCGCGTCTGGGACCACGACATGCCGCCCTTGGAGGTCCCCTCCTCGGTCGCGACCGAGACCGACGGGACGCCGTACGGGCTCATGCCGGACGCGTGGTGGGGGCGACAATCGGCCCTGGTCGAGGTCAAGGCGGGCATCGACCGCTTCTTCGCGACGGAGCGCCAGTGGAAGAGCTACCGCTGGGCCCGCGACACGGCGGGCTCCGGGCTCCCGGTCGAGCGCCCGCGGGTCTTCTACGCCTTTGTCGCCTACCGGATGTCCAAGCTCACGCACCGCTACGCCGGGGCGCACGAGGTCATCGACGACGCGCTCCGCGGCCTACGGTACGTCGTGGTCGCCGACTCGCGGCTCGTCGAGAGCTACCTCTCCGACGCGAACCACCGCGGCGAGCAGACGGGGCCCCTGTCGCCCCTCCTGGGCGCGTGGGCGGCCCACTGGAGCATCCGGGCAGCCAAGCTCCAGGCGTGGGCCGACGAGCCCCGTGCCCAGCTCGACGCGCTCGGGCTCACGCGCTGGCGCCCGACCCAGCTTCGGTCGACCTGCCGGATTGTCGCCCGCGAGCTGGCCGACGCCGGCTGGGCCCAGCCCCCGGACATCCCCGCCGTCCTCATCGCGCCGTGCCGCCGCGCACGCCCGGGGCCCCCGCTTCTCCCAGGCGGGCAAGCGTCTCTTCCCGGCCTCGTCCCCGTCGAATGCCCACGGTGCGGCTGCACGGGCTCGGCTGGCAATTGTCTTCAATGCGGCGCCTTCAACGTCTTTTAGTGACACGGCAACCCGAGTGATGTCCGCGCGGGTACGGGCATAGACCCCGCGGAGGGTACATGCCCGTCGAGGTCTGGACCGGCGGCTCGATGCGGGCGGGCGACGCCATCGAGCAGCTCCGCCGGGACGGCTTCCCAGTCGAGCGGCTCGACCTGGGGGAGGACGCTCACCCGCACTACAACCGCCACCCGGGCGAGTCCAGCGAACGAGCCCAGGAGCGTTGGGCTGCCGCGTGCGCCCGCTGGGACGCCGACCGCGCCGCGTCCATCCTGGCAGCGGCCGGCAAGGTCGCTCTCCGACACATGACGGAGCACGCCGTCTCCCGAAGCATCCTGGCCGAATGGCGCGGCGACAAAGGGTTCGAGACCGCCATCCTCCGGCTCGCCCAGGAGCATTGTCGCCGGTTCCCGTCGGATGCGTTCCTGTACGTCTTCGGCCAGCCCGAGCAGCTCAAGGCCCTCATCGCCGGGGGCGTGCCGAACCTGCCGGGCCCGCCCGGGGGAGGCGCGAGCCCGCCCCCGCCGGGCGTCCCCGGGCTCAAGCCCCGGGCCTACTACGGGTTCATGAGCGTCACGCTCGCCCTCGTCCCGCTCCCGGAAATCCGCTATCCCCTCACAATCGCTTCCGAGGCTTACGCCGTCGCTGTCCACGCGCCGGACATTCTGAACGGCCTCGTAGAAGTTGGGGTCATGCCAACTCGTGAATACACGGGTGTCGTCGGTGCGACGGCCGAGCAGCTTGCTGCCAACGCCGCAGCGATAATAGATGCAAACGCTCCCCCGACCTTCGACGCGCAAGACTTCAAGGCAAAGCTCCGGCTCCGCCGGCTCATGAACCAGGGCAAAGGCGACAATCCGGGATAGTCCCGGCTCACGCATGGAGACCGATATGTCGGACCACAGCAGCGGAAACGGCAGTTCGCCCTTCGACTACTCCCACTTCCGCGCGGCTATCTTCGCCGCGTTCGTGCGGCAGGACATGACCGCGGTCGGCAACGCCCTGGCGCTCCTCCAGGACGTGACCGGCACCTCGGTCGTCGAGGGCTGCCCGACGCCCGCGGAGGTCGAGGAGTGGGCCCAGACGGTCTGCAACATGCTCCAGAAGGACGCCGACTACCTCGACGAGCACGGCGAGGTCCACCCCCGCCTGCGTTGCCACAACCCGAAGTGCGGGACCCACGGTGTCGAGGTCCGGGCGCGGCTCGCTCGCGCAGTCGCCGTCGCGACTCCCGCGCCGCGGAGGGGCGCCCGTGGTAGGCTCTTCGTGGGACCGCCGGTCCCTGGAGTCCACTAGGAGGCCCCGTGCCCGACCCCGACACCGGGAGCATCACGTTGACGCTACGGGTCGGGGACTCCGCCACGGTGGACACCCCCGACGGCAAGGTCTCGGTCCGCATCGTGCGCGAGAGCCCGGGCCGCATCCACGCCGTCGTGTCCGCCCCGCGAGAGTGGCCCATCGTGCGGCACAAGCGGCCCGCGGTCGCGGAGTAGGGAACGGGCTCGACTTGCGGTTTCTCCTCTCCGGTGAGCGCACCTGCTCATCACGGAGAGCGACAATGCCCGAGCCCATGCCCGAGACCGTTTCGTCCCTCATCACCCGCGCCTGCTGCTACGCCTGGGGCCCGCGCCCCGGCCAGGGCCGCGCCTTCATGTTCACGGCTGGCGCCGCGGAGTTCACCGAGGCCGACGACCGCCTCATCATGCTCGCGGCCGTCATGACGCAGCACATGAAGGACACCGCCCCGCGGATGGACCGCAGCGAGGCGTTCCAGCTCGGCTGCCTGCTCCTCGACCTCGGGCTCGCGGTCCACAAGGGCTACAAGTTCCTCCACGGGCGCGTCCGCAAGTCCGAGGGGGTCGACGCGATGTCCCCCGCGTGCATCCAGGGGCTCGTCGACCGCCACTGCGCGGGCGACTGGGGCAGCGACGGCCCGGGAAAGGAGGCCGAGACCGAGCGCAACGCGAAGGCGAACGAGGTCGCGCTGGCCGGCAACGGCCGGCTGCTCTCGTGCTTCTCCGACGTTCGCGACGGCGACTTGTTCTGGGTCAAGGTCTGGGTCATGACCGACAGCTCGATTGTCGCCCCGGAGGAGGGCAGCGACGGGCTCACGTCCCGCATTCGCCCGGCCACCACGGTCCTCCTCCCGAGCGAGTACTGACCATGGACGCCGAACACGTCCTCGCGCTGTTCCGGCGCAACCCGACCCTGGCCCAGACGGTCGCCGACAACTTCCGCGGCGGACGCGCCTGGGACGAGAGCCGGCACTACCTGGGCGAGAAGCACGGGCAGCCGACCGGCGACCGCTGGTTCCGCCAGAGCATCCTCGACCCGACGCGCTTTGTCGCCTCCGTCGACAGGCTCCCGACCGGGCGCTGGTCGTGGTGGTACGAGGGCAAGGTCGAGGGCCAGAAGCTCGACACGGTCGCCTCCCCCGAGGAGGGCATGGCCCTCGCGGACCGCGGCCTGGACGGCGTCGGCATCACCCGCATCTGATTGTCGCCCGGCTAGGCGATAATTATTTCGGGGCCCGGGGAACGGGTCCCGGATGCGGTCTCTCCTGTAGGGCGGAGGGCAGCATGAAGGTCTTCGTAGCGGTGGGCAGCGGCAAGGAAGCGTCGGCGTGGGGCAAGGGCGCGACGCCGGAAGCGGCGGTCGCGGACGCGGTCGAGCGGGTCAACAAGCTGGGCGAGGACACCGGCGAGGACCCCTGGGAGGACGAGGACCCCGCGGCCTGGGCGCGCAAGCTCAAGGTCGTCGCCATCGAGGGCCCCGTCCGGGCCGTCGAGACCATCCTCCGAGAGCTGCTCTCGTGAGACACGAACCCCGCTCCGCCGCAAGGTGGGCGGGGTTCACCCGTCAGAAGGAGCGACAATGATTACCTACCATCTGGGCACCGAATCCGAGACTGACGTGTGCGCCTTCGACTCCGCGACCACGCGGTCGTGGGTCGTGTGCAGCACGAACATCGAGGCCGACCGGCCCTACGAGGACCGGGTCGCCGACGCGACCCGCATCCGCGACCTGCTCAACGGCGAGGCGCAGCACGCGGAGAACATCCGCCGCCGCTCCGCCGCCGTGAACCTGTCCCGCTGAACCAACCCCTGCCAGGAGCGACAATCACATGGACCCGAACGCCTGTATCGACCGCATCCGCCGCGCCCTCGACGGCCTCGACCTCGACGAGGCCGGCTACGCCTGCGACGACCTCTACGACTGGCTCCGCAAGGGCGGCTTCCCGCCGACCAACTTCGAGCGCATCGCCGGCTTCACCGAGACCTCGGCGCTCGTGAAGGACATCGCCGCGCGGATTGTCGCCGACGCCGGGACGGACGCCCGGACGTGGCCCTGGGTCCACGACATCGCGAACCCCAGGGACTTCGAGCGGGACGGCATGTTGTACTGCGTGCGGGTCGACGACCGCGGCGACCTCTGCGTCTACGTCTGGGGCGGCACGGAGACGGACGCCGTCGAGGCCGCCGAGGAGCACGCGCGCAAGCAGGACTGGCAGTTCAACGAGGAGGACATCGCGGTCTTCGGGGTCGAGGACGACGCCCGGGTCATCGTCCTCGTGCGGTCCATCCGCGCATAGAGGCGACAATCAAACGGAGGCGTTCCCGGTCGGGTGACCGGGCCCCAGCCCTTAGAAGCAAACGGAGCTTACCCCCGGGTATGACGCAGCGCACCATCGAGCGGGCTGAATGTTGAACGGCCCCGATGTCGAGCGCTGCGAACCAGCCTGGAGGGCGAGCTGGCGGGTTCGAGTCCCGCCGCCTCCGCCATTGTCGCCCCCGCCCCGCTCCGCCATCCGGCGGGCGGGGTTCACCCCGTAGAGGCATCCCGCCTCGACCCGACAGGAGCGACAATGAAGCGGCAGGACATGGAGAAGAGCATCATCCAGGCGTTCGTCGAGGACGCCATCGCGGCGGGCCACCGCATCGCGGTCTCGCTGGAGCGCGGCTACGACACCGAGGACATGCTCCTCGGGTCGACGGACGTGGAGAAGATTCTGGGCGAGGCCCTGGCCGGCGACGACGCCCACCTGTTCATCCAGCCCGGCAAGGGCCCGACGACCCAGAACGGCGTCGTCATCTCGCAGGGCTGGGTCTTCGTCGTGCTCGGCAACAGCGGGTGGGACGTGGTGTCCGACTACGTGGCGAACGACCTGACCGAGAAGCTCCTCACCCGCGCGAACGCGCTGGCGGAGACGCTGGAAGCCGACCATGACCGGTGACCTGACCTCGACCGTGCGCGCGCCGCACGACCTCTCCCTGTTCTTCGCCGTGATGGGGCGCCCGCCCCGCATCGGCGACCCGGTCCCGCCCTGGCACTTCCGGGGCTGGCTCGGGTTCTACGTCCAGGAGATGCACGCCGAGCCGAGCTTCGCGTTCCCGGACCGCTGGGGCTACCTCCAGCACGTCCATCAGTGCTGGGCCCCGGGCATGGGCGACATTGACCCCGGGCCCATCCCGCGGGTCACCTTCGGGCGTCGCGACGAGCGGGTCATGAAGGACCTCCAGAAGGCCATCGAGCTGGCCGGCTCGACCCGCTACGGCGGCTGGGGCTGGTCCTCGTTCCGCGTCTTCACCGACTGGCTCGCCTGGGGGCTCGGCGTGTCCCGCGAGCCGCCCGAGCTGGACGACGAGGTCCAGGAGAAGCTCTACCGGTTCGTGAACCTGGAGCCCTGGCTTCTGTCGCCCTACGACTACCTCGCCGCCTACATCTGCGAGATGCGCGGCAAGGGCTGGAACCCGAACGCGTTCTACCCGACCCCGCACGAGGTCTGCGAGGCGATGGTCTCGATGCAGATGCACGACGCCGGGGGCGACAATCGCCGCAAGACCGTTTGCGACCCGTGCGTCGGAACCGGTCGGATGCTGCTCCACGCGAGCAACCACAGCTTGTACCTGCACGGGCAGGACATCGACCCGATGATGGTGCGCTGCACCTTCCTCAACGGCGCGCTCTACGCGCCCTGGATTGTCGCCCCGCCGCCCGCCCGGGCCGAGGGCGACGTGCTTCTTCCTCCTCCACCGACGACGCCCCCGAGCCGGGCATAGGACGACCATGAGCGACCCCACCATCTTCGACCCCCTCGCCGGACTCGCCGCGATGGGGGTGACCGTCGACTTCCAGCACGTCGGCTTTCCGCACATGGCGAGCCGGCTGCCCGAGCACCGGGGCAAGCGCATCCGCATCGACCACTTCGAGGTCACGCCGCACATGGCGATGGCCCTGGCGATGAAGGGGATGCACCGCGGCAACGTCCGCGACTACAACCCGCCCGGGACCTACGTGCGGCTGCTCGTGCGCCTCGACGAGGACGACCCGGACTACGACGACGACAATGACGGCTGGTCCGTCATGATGTCCGACACGCTCTCCGAGCGGGTCGAGGCCGCCCCGCTCCTCCTCTCCGCGAAGGGGCGGGTCCTCGTCGCCGGGCTCGGGCTCGGGATGCTCGTCCACGGGCTGCTCGACCGGCCCGGCGTCGACACCGTCACGGTCCTGGAGCTGAACCCCGAGGTCATCAAGGCGGTCGGGCCGACGCTCCCCGCGAACCGGGTCACCATCGTCCAGGCCGACGCCCGCGGCTGGGCCCCGTGCGACGACCCGCACACGGTCTACGACCCGGGCTCCGCCTACGCCTACGACACGGTCCTCCTCGACATCTGGCCGGTCCTCGGGTCGACCATGCGGGACGAGCTGGCGGAGATGCGCGCGCACTACCAGCGGCTCTTCCCGGGCGCCCGGGTCGAGGGCTGGATGGAGCGCGAGCTGGCGCTGTCCGAGCAGCTCTGGGAGACGTTCCTCGACCACTGCCGCGCCGCGGAGGCGGACGGGAAGAAGCTCGACGCCGAGCGGGCCTACGGGCTGTTCTCGGCCCGCTTCAACGACGCCATCGAGCAGGCCCGCGTGGAGCACGCCCTCGGGCTCCGTTCGAGGTAGATTGTCGCCCCCCAACGAAGGAGACCCCGTGTCGGACATCGGACTCTGCACCCGCTTCAAGCTCTGCACCCGCATCGTGACCGGAGGCGACTCGCCCGAGGGCGAGGAACGCCGGCTCACGGAGCGGGACCTCATGCCCTGGCCCCCGAACGAGGACGGCACCCGGCCCGCGGGCCGGGGCGTCTGGAGCCGCGGGCTGGACATCGCCCAGCTCGAAGTGCTCGCGACCATCCCGGAGGCCGAGGAGGAGCCGCCGTTCGTCTACCGGCGGTTCCGCGTCTTCGACGAGGAGAACAACCTCATCGCCGAGGGCGACGGCATCTTCCACACCGAGGTCGAATGGAGCTGGTCCGAGCCCCTGGGCTTCGCGGCCGAGCACTGGAAGGGCGCGTTCATTCGCTTCTTCGAGGGCGGAAAGTGGGTCGAGAAGTAGGGATTGTCGCTCCCGTGATACGCTCGCGTCGCTGCTCGAAACTTGTCCCCGGAGGTCTCATGTCCCGTGTCATCGTCCTGTTCGCGTGCTGCCTGTCCTTCGGCTCCGCCGCCTTCGCGGGGGCGCCGTACGACGTGCCCATCGACATCGCCGCGTCGGCCGTGACCGACTACGCGCCGCTGCCGGTGTCCCTGCTCGACGGCGACGAGGTCATCGACCTCACCCCGGCCCCGGCCGTGACGCCGCCCGCCGCGCGACCGACCGTGGCGCGCATCGGCCCCTCGGTCGAGCACGCCGCCGCCGTCGCCTGCGAGGTCCGCTCCCGCCGGTAGGACTCCCCACCTCGGGCGACATTGTCGCCTGTCATGAGGCCCGCTCCGTCCGTTCTCCCCGGTGTCGCTCCCGTGGGATTTGAACGGTTGGAGCGGGCCTCTCTGCGTTAGGCGACAATTATTTCGAGGACTGGGGAACGGGTCCCGGATGCGGGTTCTCCTATGGGGTGAACCCGAACCAGGAGCCCTTCCCATGCTCGTCCAGACCGCGACCCTCACCGCCTGCTCCGACTGCGCCCTCCTCATCGCGAACGGCGACGAGGCCCGCGACGGCCACGCGGACGCGGTCGCCGCCCGCCACCCCGGCGTCTGGCTCGTCATCGAGTCCTACGAGGTCGACGAGCATTCGGTCTACCCCTGCGGATGCTGCGGCGACCGCGCCCACGGCGCCCGCTACCCGGTCGCCGCCTTCGCCCAGAAGGCCAGCGTCGCCGACATCACCGTCTACGTCGAGACCGTCGAGGTCGCCGCGTAGCCCGCCCCGCTCCCGCTTCGGCGGGGCGGGGTTCACCCGTCAGAAGGGGCGACAATCCGCCGCCCCGACTGGAGCGACAATGACCACCACGACCGCGACCCCGACGACGCCCGCCGCGCCCGAGCTTCACCGGCTGCTCAACAGCCCGTGCCTCATCTGCGACACCCTCCTCACGGACCCGACGAGCGTGACGCTCGGCATCGGCCCGACCTGCCGGAAGAAGCACGGCTGGCGGGACCTCGAAGCGCTCCCCGCGGCCCAGAACAAGCGCGCGAAGGAGCTGGTCTACGAGGCCGCGCTCAACCGCGACACGGACCCCTGGCGGGTCCTCGCCATCGCGACCGAGCTGCTCGGTATGGGGCTCACGAAGCTCGCGACCCGCATCCAGGACCGGTTCATCGAGGTCCGGCTCCACCTGACCGAGGGGCCGCTCTTCCGCTGGGTCCGGGACGCGAAGAAGCCGGGCGGCGGCTCCGAGGTCGAGACCGGCGAGGTCACGAAGGTCCTCCAGGTCAAGACGCCCTACCACCCGGGCTTCCGCGACGCGCTCTACCACGGCGGCGTGACCTACAAGCGCCCGGTCTACATCGAGACCGAGGACGACAACGGCCGGAAGAAGCGCGCGTTCTCGCACTGGGAGGTCAAGTACAGCGAGGCCCGCGCCCTCTACAAGGCGCTCTCGCGGACCTTCCCCGGCAAGAGCGCCCTCGGCCCGAAGGGCGTCTTCAAGGTGCCGACCGCCGCCGAGTTCGATGCCGAGTACGCCAAGCCGAACCCCCGCTAGAACGACCCTCCACCCTGACTGACTCTGGAGCGACAATGTCCATGACCGGTTCCTGTCCCGCCATCACCGACGCCGCCCGCGCGGCTCTCCTCCTCGCCCTGGGCGACAATCCCTGCATCGTGGTCGACGACCTCAAGGGCGACGCCAGCAAGGGCGAGCCCGTGACGAACGGCCTGCTCGCCGTCGTCGACCGGCCCTACGCCCCCGCGCCCGCCGCGGTGGCCGAGCGCTCGGTCCTCGCGGGCGGGATTGTCGTCTACTCGGTGCTCGTCGCCACGACCGACAAGCTGACCCACGCGAAGGCCGAGAACATCCTTCGCTCGCTCGCGACCCTCACCGGGCTCCCGGTCCGGCCGACGCGCGAGCGCCCCGCCAAGCCGGCGGACATCGACGAGGACGGCGCCCGTGTCTGACCTCATCTACGGGCTGCTCGCGGTCGCGTCCGGTCTGTTCGTGGCGTGGTGCTGGCTCGCGGCCCGGCCGCGGGCCGCCCTGACCCGCCGCGAGGGCGACAATGGACGCTGACCTGACCTACCGGCTGGCCCAGTACATCGCCCGGCCGGACGCGAGCGAGGACCGCCTCAAGCGGCGCGCGTCCCGCGCCGAGCTGCTCGCGAAGTACCCCGAGCTGGCCGGCGCCCTCCCGGAGCCGCTGTTCCTGGACATGCCGGACGACGAGTGGGCCACGCTCGTCGAGGAGTGCCGCGCCTACGTCCGCGAGCACCGCCCCATCGAGGAGCGCGGCGAGTACCGCTGCGACGGCTGCTCGGCGGTCGAGCCGTACGGAGGCGACGCCGAGACGAACGGATGCCACGGCGACTGCCCGGGCAACGGCCGCTGGCGAGCCCACGACGCCCCGTAAGGGCGACAATCGAAGCCCCGGTTCTGCCCCACGGCGGAACCGGGGCTTTCGTGTTTCTGGCGTTCGCTGGACGACAATGCCCTACCCGAACGCACGTTCGGGTCGCTACCCGAACGCCCGTTCGGGTGCTGTAGAACAGAACATCCCGAACAGCCCTCCTCCTCACTACGTTCGTCGGAGGGCGCGCACGCCGCTGGCGCGTCGTGCGCGCTCGCTGCTACACTGCCTCACCCCCGGGAGCAGTCATGCAGGTCGCGAACCTCGACGCGGTCGACATCGTCCAGGCGCTCTTCAAGCAGCGCGGCTACACGTTCTTCGCCAGCCCCGCGGACTACGACCTCAACCTCTTCGGCATCCGGCGGGCGACCAGCTCGAACCTGTTCGACGACCTCATCGGCTGCGCCTACCGCGACGTGGTCGGCGGGCCGCTCCTCCTGGAGCTGTGGGCCGCGACGACCGACCCCGGCGACCCGTTCCTGCGCGAGCCCCTCCCCGGCACGAAGGGGACGGCGATTGTCGTCCCGAAGCAGTACCGCGGGCTCTGGAAGCTCGGGCTCCACAAGGGCCGCCCCGCCTTCGAGGAGGTCGGGCCCATCGACGTGTTCCGCGACGCGACCCGCGACGCCATCCTCCACATGGACCCGGCGACCGCCGAGCGGGGCAACTTCAAAATCAACGGGCACGACACCGTCACGAAGGTCACCCGGGTCGACCGCCAGTCCGCCGGCTGTCAGGTCTGGTGGGACCCCGAGGACCACAAGCGGGCGCTGGCCCTGGGCCGCAAGCAGGTCGAGCGCCACCCGAAGTGGGACACGTTCACCTACACGCTCTTCGACGCCCGCCAGGACCCGCTCGCCGACGCGCTCTTCTACGCCGCGGTCTGACCGGGCATAGACCAGCCGGAGGCGCGCATGGAAGTCGCACCCGCCATCGCTCTGGCGAAGAAGTACTCGAAGGCGAAGGACCCGAAGTTCGGCGACGTAATCCGGTTCGCGCCGGGCTTCGTCTACGCCCAGTCCGAGACCGCGGGCATCATTGTCGCCTGCCCGGATGTCGCCTGGGAGGCCGCGGCCGATGCCGCCCAGCTCGTCGCGATGGCGAAGAAGGCGGGCGACAATGCGGTCTACGCGCTCGACCGGAACACGCTCACCATCACGAGCGCGACCGGCGGCGTCTACCGGCTCCAGTGCCTCGACGCGAAGGTCCGCGACAAGCTCCCGAGCAAGCCCGAGGCGCCGCGCCGGTTCGCCGACCTCGACGCGCCGACGTTCAAGGCCCTCGTGAACCTCGCTGGGCTCGCGCTGGCGGGCGACGACGACCCGACCCTCGCCGCGGTCCGCCTGACGCCCTCCTGGGCCGCCACGAGCCGCGGGAACGGCCTCGCCGTGCTCTGGCTCGTCGACGCTGCGGGCGCTCCCCTCGACCTCGTCCGCGAGCCCATGTGCATCGACTCGAAGTTCTTCGCCGGGCTCAAGGGCCCGATGGGGCTCTCCGCGACGAAGGCGTTCTTCTGGCTCCAGGCGGGCGACGTGACCCGCTGGGCTCGCCGGCTCGACGTGCCCTGGCCGGACAACGCGGTCAGCACGGAGAACCTCACGCGGCTCCGCAGCGGGGGCGACAATCGCCTTGGCGTCGCCATCCAGGTCCCCGAGCTGCGGTTCCTGTTCGACCGCGCGCTCGCGGCGGCCGACAGCAAGGCGGACACGTTCAAGCTCACCTGGGGCCCCCTCCTCGGGCTCACGGGCGGCGGGCAGCGCGGACGCTTCGCGGGCTCGGCGTCGGTGCCCCAGGACGGCGGCGGGCGCACGTTCGGCGTGGCCCCCGCGGTCTGGCTCCGATACCTCGACGCCCTCGCCGCGTGCTGCGAGGGCGACGTGTACATGAGCATCGCCGGGGTCACCGACCCGGCCGCTCTCTGGGGCACGAAGCCGCTCGCCTTCGAGGTCTTCGTGTGGCCGGAGTACGTCCCCGCCGTGTAGGATTGTCTCCCCCCGATGGTGCTCCCCTCCGACCAGCCCCTACCGCCCGCTCCGCTCGTGATGCCCGAGGTCACCGAAGCGCAGCTCGCGGCGATGATGGGGAAGCTCCTCCAGGCGGACACCGTCTCCCAGGCGCGCATCAAGCTCCGGATGTACCGGGCGAATTGCGCCTACTTCGCCTCCGAGGTCATCCGCGGCCCCGATGAGGCCCCGTACAACGGCAAGTGCCTCCTCGGCCCCCACCACGTCGAGTGGGCCGACGCCCTCAACCAGCACGCCCGCATCCTCGCCGAGGCCGCCCGCGACCACGGCAAGTCCTTCTTCTTCGTGCGCGCCTACGCCCTCTGGATGGCGTCGGTCCGAGCGCCCGGGAAGGAGGGCTACGTCATCTCGGCGACCGACCAGCAGGCGAAGGACCATCTCCGCGGCATCGTCGAGGAGGTCACCGGCGTAGGCGACATTCCGCCGAACCCCCGGCTCGCCCACCTCCTCCCGCTGCGGAAGAAGTCCGACCGCGAGGTCGTCTTCGCGAACGGCACGCGCATCAAGGCGCGCGGCTTCGGCAGCAAGGTCCGCGGCGGTCACCCGTGGTGGGTCGTCGGCGACGACCTCCTGAACGACGAGCACGTCTGGAGCGAGACCGTCCGGAAGAAGGGCATCGACTACTTCCTCTCGGCCATCGAGCCGATGCCGGTCCCGGGCGGGCAGCTCATCGTGGTCGGCACGCCGTTCCACGCCGAGGACCTCTACGCGAACCTCGCCAGGAACGGCGTCTACCACGTCATGAAGCACCCGGCGGTCGACGCCGTGACGGGCGCGCCGCTCTGGCCCGCCCGCTACGACGCGGTCGCCCTGGCGCGGAAGAAGCGCATCCTCGCGAACGAGCTGCGCTGGTCCCGCGAGTTCCTCTGCGAGCCCATCTCCGACGACAGCTCGCTCTTCCCGTCCTGGCTCTTCGAGCAGGCCGGCATCAAGCAGCCCTACCCGCTCGGGCTCGACGGCCGCTACTGGCAGGGCCAGGGCTTCCGGTGCTTCGTCGGTGTCGACCTCGCCATCTCCGCGTCCGCGAAGGCCGACTGGTTCGTCATGTTCGTCGTCGCCGTGTGCCCGGTGTCGGGCGACATTTGGGTCGTCGACATCCAGCGGCGCCAGGGGCTCGGCTACCAGGAGCAGGTCGACTCGATTGTCTCCATCGCGCAAACGTACGATGCAGACTTCGTCTTCGTCGAGGCGAACCAGTACCAGCGTGTCATCAGCGACATGGTCATCCGCACGAGCAACGTCCCGGTCAAGGCGTTCTACACGACCGGCCGGGCCGACTCGAAGCAGGCGACAAACCAGCGCAAGGGTATGGCGGGCGCCTACTCGGCGAACAAGAACGCCCTCGACCGCGGCGTCCCCGCGCTCCGGATGCTCCTGGAGAACCGGAAGCTCCGCATCCCGTGGCACGCCGACACCCGCGAGCGCGTCCAGCTCTGGTTGACCGAGATGAACCAGTACAGCTTCGTCGAGGGCAAGCTCCAGGGCGTCGGCGCGCACGACGACACGGTCATGGCGTTCTGGATGGCCGAGCGCGCCGCGAAGATGAGCGGCGGCTTCGCGGTCCACTTCGGCGCGGACGACGAGCCCCCGATTGTCGCCGACGGGATGGTCCCGAGCCCGATGGGCGTCATGCAAGCCGTCGAGGAGGGCGCCGTGCTGCCGACGCCGATGGGCGCGGCCGTCGAGGAGGCCGACGATTCGCCCGACTGGTTCGGCGAGAAGTCGCAGGGCCCACGGCTGCCCGGAGTTCCGCTACCCGACGACGGACTCTGGTGATAGCCTGTCGCCCAGCGACAATCGGGAACGCCGTGCCACGACTCGTCGAGACCCCCCTCATCCCGCTCGACTCCCAGACGATGCGCGACCACGCCGTCGGGCGCCAGCGCGACTGGGCCCTCGCTGCGAAGGAGCTGGACAAGGTCTTCAACGCGTCCCCGCCCGCGACGCCCGCGCCGTCGCGCCGCTACATCACCGCCGAGGAAGCCTGCGCCGGCCTCGGGCTCGACCCCCAGGTCAAGAGCGCGGCCGAGCAGGGCATCCGGGCGATGGTCTCGGAGAACGCGTCGGGCTTCGAGGTCGCGAAGACGCTGCGCGCCCACGGCGTCCGGCAGCCCATCGTGAAGGAGCTGCTCGCCCGCGGGATGCGGATGACCGCGGAGTTCCGCGCCTCCCGCTCGGTCGCCGACCTGTACGTCCGCAAGAGCGGCGCGCCGCAGGGCGCGGGCTGGATGCCCATCCCGAAGGGGAAGAGCGGCGGCTTCCGGCGCCCGAAGAGCGGCGGCGGCTACGAGTACGCCTACCCGGACGGCGACGGCGGCTACACGTCGCACGACAACCCGGCCGCGGACGAGCACGCCCACGTTCACGAGGAGCACGAGAACGGCACGCCCGACCCGAAGGTCCGGGCGCGCATGGAGCAGATGGAGGCGAAGGCGAAGGCCGCGGGGCTCGCGTTCACGGGGACCGCCACGGCGCGGACCACCATGAAGCACCTCAACGAGCTGGAGAAGCAGGTCGACAAGGCCATCGCCCAGAAGCGCCAGCGGGAGAAGGCCGGCGGCGGAAAGGGCGACAATCCGGAAGGGAAGAAGAAGCTAGCGGATGACGACGTTCACGCCACTCCGGCGCCGGGCGGAAAGGGCCCCGAAAAGGGCTCCAATTCCGCCGAAGCCAAAAACGCTGGAGGAAAAAACTCGGCCGGCGACGACCCGCCAAAGCCGCCTCCGGACGCCGAGGAGGAGCCGGGCAACTACCCGGGCGGGCGCGGGTTCGGCTCGAAGGACCACGGGCAGGTCGAGCAGGTCGACAGCCGCGGCGAGGTCGACCCCGAGCCCTCCCAGAAGCAGCACCGGGAGAACCGCATCCGCGACCTCGGCGAGGCGAAGGGCATCGACAAGGCCGAAATCGACCGCGTCCTCGCCGACCCCGACTTCCAGACCGAGGACGGCCAGCACAAGCTCATCGAGCACCTGGAGACGTTCCCCGACCTCGTCGACAACCTCCCCGACGAGGTCCCGACCGACAAGGGGGAGCGGTCCGCGCTGGAGGCGCACGCGGCGAAGTTGGAGGAGACAATCGCGAAGATGGAGGCGGCGCACACGGCCGACCGCGAGACCCACGCGAAGGAGATGGCCGAGCTGCGCGCCGCCATCAAGCGCTACTCCGAGCACCCGAGCCCGAAGCGAGCGGCCGAGACGACGAGCAAGGTCTGGGGCTTCGCGCTCATCACGTTCGGCTTCGTGGCCGGGTTCATGTTCGCCGGTCCGATGGGCGCGCTCCTCGGCGGCTCGATGGCGAACCAGCTCATCAAGACCGGCGTCGCGAAGAGCGTCCCCTACGAGCCGCTCCGATTGTCGCCCGGGCTCTGGTTCGTCGGCAACGACATCGTCCTCGTGAAGGCGTTCGCGCACCCCGAGGGCTCGGGCTGGATGAGCGTCCCGGGCGGCAAGCGCGGCGGCTACCGGCGCCCGAAGAGCGGCGGCGGCTACGAGTACTGGTACCGCGACGAGCACGACGCGAAGCAGCACGCCGCGTACCACGACGCGCGGGGAGCCGAGAGCCGCGGCGCCGCGGCGAACGTGCGGGAGATGGCCGAGCGTCCGGACGTGAAGCGCGACAGCTTGCGCCAGACCGCGGACCGGCTGGACGTGAACGCCGCAGGGCACGAGGACCACGCCCGCATCGCGCGGGAAACCGCGCCCGGCAAGCGCGCCGTCGACGGCGACAATCCGCACAAGGGGAAGAAGACCCTCGGGCCCGACGAGGGCAAGGTCTGGTCGACCATCGCGGACCTGTTCAACGGCGTCGAGGCGAACGCCGAGGGCGAGGTCGTCCTCACGTACGGGCAGACCATCGCGCCCGAGATGGTCACCGTCCGCGGCGTCGAAGGCGAGATGCACAACATCAAGGTCTCCGTCCAGGTCGGCGAGGGCTACGGCGGCAAGCTCGAATCCCGCTCGATGCCGTCGGTCGGGAAGGACGGACGGCTCGACTACGAGCGCATGAAGTCCAAGCCGGTCTCCATCATCATCAACACGCCGGCCGGTCGGCTCAACCGCGACGCGCTCGTCGAGCGAGCCCGCCGGACGCTCTCGCACGAGCTGGCGCACGCGATGGACAGCCTGACCGGCTCGCACGCGAAGCGGGACCGGGAAGCCTACGGCGAGCACGGCGACAGCTACTACAACGACCCCGCGGAGATTGTCGCCTACCGGCACAACATCTTCCGCGAGCTGAACACCCCCGAGGTCGCGAAGGACACGAAGACCCTCCGGGACGCGTTCCGGTCCTCCGCCGAGGAGACGAAGGAGACCCGGGCGTTCCTGCGCGAGCAGGGCGACGACGTGGGCCCGCTCGCCGTCTCCGAGAAGCCGAACCTCGGCGCCGACCGGGTCATCGTGTTCCTGGAGAAGCATTCCCCGACCTGGGCCCAGGTCTCGCCGTACCTGAACCCGGCGAACCGGCGCAAGATGCTCTCGGCCGCGGCGGCCGTGCTCCAGGCGCACCACGACGACGCGAGCGAGCCCGCGGCGAAGAGCCTGCCCCCGCCCCCGCCGCTCCCGGGGGCGATTGTCGCCCCGCCGCGCATCCGGGCCCGGCATGGCGCGAACGAGCACGGCCACACCGACGGGCTCCTCCCGGGCCAGCGGCTCACCGTCCGCAAGGGCGTCAAGGGCCCCCAGGCCGTCGAGGTCCTCCCCGGCGGCGCCTTCCAGTGGGGCGACAATCGCTACGACAACGGGCGCCAGCTCATCAAGGCGCTCACCGGCAACCCCGACCACAAGCTCACCGTCCGCCGCTACTTCGGGCTCGGCACCGAGGCCGCCCGGCTCGCGAAGGCGATGGCCGACGGGCTCCGCGTGAAGTACCCGGACCTGCTCGTCTCCGCCTACCAGGGCCGCGTCCGCGTCGAGGGCGCGCTGGCGCAGGCCGGCATCCCGGTAGACAATCCCCTCGACACGACCGCGCTGCTCGACCTCCACGCCGTCCAGGCCATCCTCTCGCCGGAGTCGCCATGAACCGCATCGCCCTCGCCCTCGCCCTCGCTCGCGGCGAGGTCTCCCCCGAGCAGGGGGCCGTCATCATCGCGAAGTCCCGGCCCGCCGAGCCCCCGTCCGACGACGACCTCGTCAAGGCCGGCGGGGCGAAGCCGCCCGCGGGCTTCACCGCCATCCCGGGCAGCGCGCACGGCGGCTTCCGCAAGCCCAAGGGCAAGGGGTTCACCTACTGGTACCCGAGCGAGGACAACGCGAAGCAGGCCATCGAGCACCATCAGGCGGAGGCCCGGAAGAACCGGCGGGACCCGCGCGACTGGGGCTACAGCTCCGCGTCCAACACGAACGCCGGGCGCATGATGGACAGCGCCTTCCAGGAGCACAGCGCCCACGTCGAGGCCGCGCGGGGCTACCTCGACCAGCAGCGGGTGAAGGAGCACGCCTCGAAGGAGCGCGCGGCGAAGAAGCAGCGCGAGGCGTCCTTCGCCGAGCTGGACGCCGCGCGCGCCAACGGGGCCGGCGCGGCGCCCGAGGGCAAGCACCACATTGCGAACCGCGAGGGCCGCGCCGAGCGCGACACCATCGCGAGCCACGGGCTCTACCACGTCGGCGGCGAGCCCGTGAAGAGCGGCACGAAGACCCGCGGGAACGCGAGCCACTCCTACACCGTGACGCACGGGCCGACCGGGCTCGTCGCCGCGCACGAGCCCACGAAGGCCGGGGCCATCGCCGCCGCGAAGCACTTCCACGAGCACGCGGGGGACGCCGGCCACGACGCCCAGTTCGGCAAGCCGCCGAGCAAGGAAGCGATGGCCCGGCTCGGCGCCGCGCATACCGCCTGGAGCGAGAAGAAGGCCCGCAAGAGCTACGAGGACTGGAGCCCGGACCAGTCCGCGTTGTTCGGCAGCGAGCCCCTCGCGAAGGGCTTCACCGACCTCGCGGCCCCCGGGCGCCTCGGCGCGCCCGAGGACGCGTTCCACCGCGTCCGCCCGGCCCAGCAGCTCGTCAAGGGCGGCGGCGACGCGCAGCTCAAGGGCATCGGCGCGGGCTTCGATGCCCGGTGGAATGGCGGCGTCGGTTTCGGGACGCGGGAGTAGGCGACAATGGGCTTCCGGGACACCTTCTTCAAGGCGGTCCGCGGGGTAGCCCGTGAGGCCGTATTGTCGCCTATCGAATCGGCCGCGTCGTGGGCCGACACCCGGGACTACGACCGGCGGGTCCGCGCCTTCGACGAGCAGCTCGCGAAGGCCGCGGACGCGGACAACGACGAGGAGGAGGAGGACGCGCCCCGCGACGGGAATGGCCCGCCCGACGACGGGGACGGCCCTCCGAGCGACGACGAGCCCGGAGAGGAGGGCGAGGAGGGGGCGAGCCCCATCGGCGCCGACGAGGACGGCGGCGAGGACGGCGGCGGGGAGAAGGAGGGCGGCGACGGCACGATGCCGGACGACTACCAGGACCCCGGCGAAGACGGGCTCGGGTCCACGTTCCCGGGCAAGCACAACCCGGCCCGCGAGGGCAAGGCGCTCCGGTTCGACCCGTTCGACCTCGTCTCGCTCATGGGCTGGCGCGAGCGCCCGAGCCCGCTGTCCTACGTCGCGATGGAGCGGGTCGCCGCGAACGTCCCGGTCCTCGCCGACATCATCCGGGCCCGCATCAAGCAGGTCCAGGCGTTCTGCCAGCGGCCCGAGGACCGGCACGCCCCGGGCTTCAAGGTCCGGCTGCGCGACAAGAACGCCGAGCCCTCCGAGGAGAGCGACAATCGCTGCCGGGAGCTGGAGGAGGTCGTCCTCAACTGCGGCTTCAACGACCCGCAGCGGCCCCAGGACGCGACCAGCATCAAGGAGTTCGCGGGCAAGTTCGTCCGGGACACCCTGACCTACGACCAAGCGACATTCGAGGTCGTCCCCGACCGGATGGGCCGCCCGTCCTACTGGGACTGCGTCGACGCCACGACCATCCGGCTCCTCGACCCGTACATCCGCGAGAAGGAGGGCATCCTCGCGGTCCAGGTCATCCACGACATGGTCGTCGCGGACTTCACCCGGGACGAGCTGGCGTTCTGCATCCGCAACCCGCGCTCCGGCATCCACACGTTCGGGTACGGCGAGTCCGAAATCGAGACGCTCATCCGGGAAATTACCGGCTTCCTCTGGGGCATCGAGTACAATCGGCGCTTCTTCTCGCAGGGCTCCGCGGCGAAGGGCATCCTCAACTTCAAGGGGACCATCCCCGACCGCCACATGACGGCGTTCCGCCGGCAGTGGTACGCGATGGTCACCGGCGTCACGAACGCGTGGCGCACCCCCATCACGAACGCCGAGGAATTGCAGTGGATTAACCTGCAACTTTCCAACCGAGACATGGAGTACTCGGCGTGGATGGACTTCCTCATCAAGGTCTGCTGCGCCCGCTTCCAGATTGCCCCGGAGGAAGTCAACTTCTCCTACGGCAACACGGGCCAGTCCCAGGCGATGGGCGGGACCTCTACCGAGGAGAAGCTCAAGGCATCGAAGGACCTCGGGCTCCGGCCGCTCGTCCAGTGGTTCTTCGAGCAAATCAACCGGCACTTCATCTGGAAGATTGACCCCGACTACGAGGTCGTCGCGGTCGGGCTCGACGAGAAGGGCGCCGAGGCGGAAGCCGAGCTGCTCCAGAAGCAGACGGCGACCTTCATGACGGTCGACGAAGCCCGCGAGACCGCCGGCATGGAGCCGATGGACGACGACCTCGGCAAGGTCATCCTCAACCCGACGTGGCTCCAGTTCGCGCAGGGGAAGGAGCAGGCCGCTGCGATGGAAGAGCAGGGCGGGATGCCCGGCGAGGTCCCGCCGAACGAGAACGGCGACGACCACCCGACGGGCGGCATCGGCGTCCAGAACGAGGACGGGTCGCCCTTCGACTTCGACGAGGAGGACGGCCCTCCCGGCAAGCCCCAGGGCCCCCCGGTCCCGCCCGGCAAGCCCGGCGGCGGCGGCCCGCCTAAGGGCATTGTCGCCCCTGGCGTTGCCAAGTCGATGACCGGCGCGCTAGACTCCGCCGCGGAGCCTCGACGTGTTCGGCGCATCGAGGTCGACCTCGCCCCTTGACCCCGGAGCCTCCCATGACCGCGAACCCGTCCCTGCTCGACGCCCAGGCCGAGCGCCTCATCCCCCGCAACAACGCCGCGCTGACGTGGCTCACCTGCCACGCCATCGGCGGGCTCGTCTCCGACGGCGGCACGACCCAGGCGACCGGCGCCCTCGGCGCCCTCAACTTCGACATCGACACGACCGCCATCCCCGAGGCGCTCGTCGACCGCAAGGTCCACGCGCTCGCCGCCGCGGTCGACGCCGACGCGACCGCCGGGGCCGCGGTGGCCTGGGGCGCGACCTCCGGGAAGGAGGTCAAGGCCGCGGTCGTCCTCACGACCGGCGCCGCGAACGACACCCCGGCCATCGAGGTCGTCATCGGCGCGGTGGGCGACTCGGACGCGGGCGTCGAGCCGACGGTGGACGACATCGACACCGCCCTCGGCCACGACAACTGGGCCCCGCTCTGCATGGTCACCATCGAGCGGACCGGCGACCTCACCGTGGCCTTCACCGCGGACAACGCGTGGCGCTACGGCGACCTCCGCGGCGAGTACCGGCGCGACCTCGCCAACTCCGAGGCCGACTTCCGCGACACGTCCCCGACCGTCCCGTAGGCGTGGGCTTCGGTCTCGCCATCGAGGCCGAAGCGGGCGTCGTCGCAGCCGCCCCGGAGGCCGCGCTCGACGCCCTCGTCGCTCTCGCCGAGGCCGACGGGGCTGACCCCGACGAGTGGCTCGGGAAGGCGCTCGCTCACGCGGGCGCCTCCCGGGCCTCTGTCGTTGTTCGGGGCGACCCGCGCTACCGCGTCATCGAGGACGCGACCGAGCGGGCCGACCACGTCTTTCGGACCGTCTTCTCCGCCGCCGCCCGCGAGATTGTCGCCCTCCTCCAGCGCCGCCAGTCCCACCTACCCCCCGACCCTCGCCCGCCTGGAGTATGACGAATGGCCGAGCGCTCCAACAGAGTCCGCAGCGCCATCCGAGCGGCCCACGCAGCGGTTCCCGAGGCGGCGGCGGTCATCGAGGCGTACCTGGACATGGTCGAGGCCCGGTGCGTCGCGCTCTCCGCCGAGGACCCCTACCGCGCGCTCGTCCTCGACCTGCACGAGACGATGGTGCGCGTGGACTCTGGCGTGCTCGCCGACGTGGCCCGCGTCGAGGTCGGGCGCCTGGAGCTGGCGCGCGCCCAGGCCGTCCGGGACACCGCCGTGGCGACCGACCGGGCCGAGGCCCGGAGCATCTGGAAGACGCTCCTCACCCCCCAGGCTCTCGCCATCCTCATCCCGCTCCTGTTCGGGTCGGGCAGCATCGGGGGTATCATCGCGAAGCACTACTTCCCGGTCGAGGTACAGCAGGCGCAGGAGGCCACGCCATGAAGCGTCACCCGTCCTTCGTGTTTTCCTGGGGCGATTTCGCCACTCCGGCCCCGTGCAGACCCGAGGACCAGCGGCTCATCCGCGAGGCCCGCGAGGGCAACCCGACCCCGAGCGAGGACTCCGAGCCCCGAGGGGTCTACCCGCGGAAGCTCGTAGCCGCGGCGACAGGCGACAATCGCGCCGGCCGGTCGTGAAGGGAGTCCTCCTCACCCCCGATGTCGCCCAGGAGGTCCAGCGCATCCTCCGCGCGCACGTCGACGCGGCCGTCGCGGTCATCTACGGGCAGGACTACTCGACGACCGAGTCCTGGAAGCTCGCCCTCGGGCTCGGGCTCGTCGACCCCGCCAAGCCCGAGGAGGTCACGGCCCAGATGTACTCGTTCGGCGTGTTCCTGGCCCACGCCCAGGACGCCGCCGGGCACGAGAGCCGCTACGGGACCACCGCGGAGGAGTTCCTCGACGCCATCCGGAAGGACCCCATCCCGCTCTCCGACGAGGAGCGCGCCTCGGCCGCGCACGCGAACCTGCGAGCCGCCGAGCACCTCCGCGGGCTCGGGAACAAGGTCGGGGCGACAATCGGCAGCAAGCTCATCGAGGCCGACGCCGAGCTGGGCGCGAAGATGCGCTCGACGGTCAACGACGTGCTCGCCTCGCACTACGGCGACGAGGACGCGACGAAGCGGATGCAGCAGCGCGCGAAGGAGCTGGGGAAGGACGAGGGGTTCTTCGACGGCGCGTTCCGCTCGACCCTCAAGCGCGTGGAGAGCGACCTCGGGCACGCGACCGGGGACTGGTCCCGGGACTGGACCCGCGTGGTCCAGACCGAGGCCGAGCGGGCGGCCCAGGAGGGGCTCCAGGACCGCTGGGTCACGACCGAGGCCGCGGCGGCAGAGAAGGAGGAGCGCCCGGTCGACCGCATTGTCGCCTACAAAATCCCCCGTCCGGACGCCTGTAAGCACTGCGTTGCGCTCCACCTCGAAGGCGGGTTCCCGCGGCTGTTCTTCCTGGACGAGATGTCGGCGAACGGCACGAACGTCGGACGCAAGGCGGCCGACTGGCGCGTGACCGTCGGCCCGGTCCACCCCTACTGCGCCTGCCAGCTCGTGAAGCTGCCGAAGTACATCCAGCTTCCGAAGGGCTGGTCGAGCGGACATGCCGCGCCGTCCGTGGTAGACGCGGACGGGCGACTCGTCGTCCCGGGGGCACCATGAGCGGCGGACCCTACATCGGCCCCCGCGGCGGGAAGTGGGCGGACCCCGAGCACACGGTCCCCTGGAAGGAAGAGGCCGCGCCGGGCAGCGGAGGCGAGCCCGAGCCCCTCGGCTTCGACGCCCGGGCGCTGGCGGCCGGCGAGGTCAAGCCCGGCAAGGCGACATTCGCCGAGGTCCTCGGCATCCTCGGCGGGCCGGCGGGCGAGAGCAAGCGCAAGCACGCCGAGGAGTGGCTCCGGTCCAACTGGGGCACGCTCGGCAGCGCCACGGACGAGGCCAGCCTGGGCGCGGCCCTCGACGGCTTCGACAGCCACGTCTACGACCGGACCCAGGCCGAGGAGAAGGCCCAGAAGGAGGCCGTCGCGCGCGGACGCCTGGAGGCCGTCCAGGCGTCGCAGGCGCACCGGAGGTCCGGACACCCGGGTCCGGTCTCGACGCCGTCCCAGGGGCAGGCGTGGGCCGCGGGCGGGGCGATGCCGGACCCCATCTACCACGCGACCCTCGCGGGCTCCGGCATCATGGCGACCGGGCTCAAGGCGCGGGAGGACTTCCGGAAGAAGGGCGAGCGCGTCGAGAGCCTCGGCGGCGGGCCCGAGGACACGGTCTCGACGACCCCGCATCAGGCGAGCGCGCACAAGATTGCCGCCGTGTTCGCCGCGCTCGCCGAGGCCCAGACGAACCCCCAGGCCGTGAAGGCGTGGCTCGACGAGCACTGGGTCCCGCTCATCCCCGAGAGCTACGGCTGGGCCCGCCGGGAAATCGAGGCCGCCGACAAGCACGAGAACCCGATGGTCGGCGTCAAAAAGCGGTTCAACCTCGTCAGTCAGGTCGCCGGATACGAGAACCCGAACGTGCTGGTCCCGGCCATCATGGCGCTCCCGAAGCCCGGCGACTTGAAGGACATCGGCGTCGTGACCGCCTACGCCCACGTCGACGCAGTCGTAGACGACAAGGGCCGCATCGCCCGCGGGCCGGGCTCGGAGGTCAAGCACGCCGAGTCCCCGACCGTCCGGGTCACCCGGCCCGACGCCGAGGGGAACGTCAAGGCCCAGGGCGGCGCCTCGCTCCACCGCGAGCACGCCCACCTGGAGACCGCTCACGTCGCGAACGCGAGCGACAATAAGGCCGAGCAGGGCGAGATTCGGGTTGCCCCCGAAGATGTCACGGCCGTTCACTTCGAGCCCGTGGGGGACTGGCGCGTGCTATTGTCGCCCTCGGGCATGGCGAAGAGCATGGACATCGGCGAAGTCATGGGCCCGGCGCTCGACCGCTCCGGGTACAAGGGCGTCCTCAACTTCCACGGGTTGCTCCTCGGCATCGAGCACGCGACCGGGGACATCAACCCGTGGAGCAAGCGCAAGACGAAGGCAAGCTACGGCGAGTTCCCGGCGACCCTCGGGAACGACGGCGACCCCGTGGACTTCCTCCTCGGCCACGACTGGGACACCGACACCGTCTACGTGCTCCAGCAGCGCGTACCGAACGGGCAGAACGAGCAGGACCACTCGGACGGCAACGGCGGGCCCGGCCAGTACGACGAGGACAAGGTCGTGCTCGGCGCTTCGTCCGAGGCCGACGCCCGCGAGCTGTTCGAGGACTACTACCAGGGGTCCGGCCGCGAGGTCAGCGGGGTCCTGGTCTTCACCATCGCCGAGCTGGTCGAGCGGCTCGGGGCGCCCGAGCTGCGGGGCTTCGGGCTGTTCAAGGGGCTCGACGGCGTCGACCCGGTCACGGGCGGCCCCATTGTCGCCCAGTTCTTCGACGACCTCGACCGCCTCGCGAAGTCCGCGTCCCCGCCGCCCGGCTACCACGCCATCCCCGGCGGGAAGAAGGGCGGCTACCGGAAGAAGACCGCCCGCGGCTACGACTACTGGTACCCGGACCAGCACCACGAGGGCCAGCACCCGGACTGGGAGGCCATCCCCGGCCAGACCGGCACCGGCGGCATGGAGCCCGGCCACTTCGCGCTCGTCCTCGGGCACGGCAGCAAGCTCTACCGCTGGACGCCCGAGCACGAGGGCGACCTCCCGGCGGGGCAGACCTGGATGACGAGCATGGAGACCGGCGAACACGTCGCCGTCCAGGCATCGAAGGTCCAGCCCGTGCGCGGCGCGGCGAAGGCCAGCGGCGCCGGGTTCGGCGGGAAGAAGAAGGCCCCGCCGAAGCGGGTCCCCCAGGCGCCGAAGCGCAAGCCGTCGGGCGACAATCTCCCGCCGCCCCCGCGCCTCCCGCCGCCCGCCGCCGGCCCGACCTCCGAGGTCCCCTCCCCCAGCTCCCCCAGGGTCCCGGTCTTCGCGGAGAGCAGCGCGAAGAAGGGCACGGTCCTGCACAACATCGAGAACGGCGCCTACGGCGTGCTGCGGTACCGGGACGCCGCCGGCCGCACGCAGGTCGGCATGTACGTGCCGCAGGCCGACCAGACGAAGTTCCTCACCGAGATGCGCGGGCTCACGCACGCTGCGGTCTCGCACGTCGCGCGGAACCACCGCATCCGGGAGCGCGGCGCGGGCGGCGGATTGTCGCCCGAGTACCAGGACCTCTACTCCGCGGCCCAGCTCGGGCTCGTCCAGGCCGTCCGGTCCTACAAGGGCAAGGTCAACTTCCGGGCCCACGCCTACCGCTACATGAAGACCTACTCGGCGATGGAGGCCCGCGACTCCCTGGGGCGCGGCGTCCCCGTCCCCTCCCGCATCCGCCGGCTGACGGAGGGCTACCTCGCGTCGGTCAACCGGGCCCAGGTCATGTTCGGCGTCGAGACCCCCACCGATGAGATGGTCGCGCGCGCTTGGAACGTGACGAAGAAGCACGTCTACCAGCGTGACCTCGGGCGCTACGTCCGCACCGGGAAGAAGGGGCCCGAGTCCGTCGACCAAGCCTCCGAGCAGCTCCCGATGGAGGACTGGCAGGTTCGCACCCCGACCGGCGAGGCGTCCGGCAAGCTCTTCCCCGGCAAGCTCAACCTCGTCGAGGAGCTTCGGAAGTTCACCGCGGGCGACCGGACCGAGGGCTCGGAGTGGATGGAGGACATGCAGGTCGCCTCCGTGCTCCCGCGCCACGCCGCGGCGACAATGCCGATGGGCACGGCGCTCCACCTCCGCCAGGAGGTCGACGGCGTCCTCGCAGACATGGAGCCCGCCCAGGCCCAAGCGCTCACCCTGCGCTGGGGGCTCGACGGCGGCGAGCCCATGGAGCTGACCGAGCTGGCCGAGGCCATGAAGCTCACCGGCGAGGGCGCGTCGAAGAAGGCCGGCATCAGCGCGGCGGAGAAGCTCGTGAACAAGGCGAAGGCCGCGTTCAAGACCATCGCCCACTCCCGGCAGGCCGAGGTCGCGCGCTACATCGAGAGCTGGTCCGGGAGCAACCCGACCGAGCGGGTCAAGGTCGAGCCGCCGATGCCGGGGGCGAAGAGCTACGCCGACCTCGCCGCCGCGTTCAAGGGCGACAATGACGAGGCCGGCGTCGCCGACGAGCGCGTCCGCATCTACACCGCGCTCGCCGCCGAGGGCGGGGGCTCCGCGGCCGAGGTCGCGCTCCGCCGGGAAGCCTCCGGGGAGGCCACCCCGGCCGAGGTCGACGCCCTCCGGGAGCGGTACTACGTCGCCCGCGACAAGCAGCGGCTTCGGGCGTTCCACCTCCAGACCCGCACCGTCCCCGTCGACCCGGGGCTCGTCCGAAACCAGAACGAGGGCTCGGACCCGAACGGGGTCGCGCTCTACGCCGACGAGGTCCTCCACGGCTACATGCGCGCGGTCGCCCGGCGCGGGATGCCCGGCTTCGCTCCCGCGGAGCCCTCCCCAGGAGAGCCCGGACCGAGTAGAGTGTGGTCCGACGAGCGACTGGCGAGCTTCCTGGGCGTGCCCGTCGACCGCATCACGCAGCGGGCAGGCGGGGCGGCTCCTCCGAGCGAAGGATAGGCGACAATGGCGGGAACGTACCACCTCTGGCGAAAGTACCCGACGGCGCCGTTCTATCGGTGGGCGTGCGAGGTCGTTCCCGACCCCGAGGCGCCCGACGGCTACCGGGTCATCGCGAGCGACCCGATTGTCGCCGACACCGCGCTCTTCCATCGCCTGTCGGTCGCGATGTCGAGCGAGCACGAAGGGCTCGTCCGCCAGGAGACGAAGGGCATTGTCGCCCACGGCGTCGAGCGCGTCGGCAAGGGCAACCCCGAGCACTTCGAGCACGCCATCCGCAAGGTCAAGGGCGCCATCCTCGGCCAGTCCCCCGAGTACATGAAGCGCGTCAACGCCGGGAGCGCACCGTGAGCCTCTTCGTCCTCGACCTCTCCGCGCTCGTCGAGCCCCAGGTCTCCGGGCACGTCACCGTCGACGACCCCGTCGGGACCTTCGGCAACCTCGTCAAGGCCGGCGTCGGCTTCGAGCGCGGGGCGAAGGCGGGCCACAAGTACTGGCGCCGCGTCCGCGCGCTCGTCAACGGCAAGCTGTCCTGGGTCTACTACTACAACACCCCGGCCGACCGGGTGAAGTTCGCCGAGGACCGCGAGCGCAAGCGGAAGCGCGACAACGCGAAGGCGTCCTACAACCGCACCGCGAAGAAGGTCTCGAAGGAGTTCGAGAGCAAGCACGGCCCGGCGCCCATCGCCCAGCCCGCTCCGTCGGCCCCGCACACGGGCGACAATCCGGCCGCGGCCGCGGGCGTGGGGACCGGCCCCGGGGAGGCCGAGCACAGCTACGCGAAGCTCAAGAGCGAGTTCCTGGGCGACCACCCGGAGCTACGCGCCAAGCGCGCCTCCTGGGAGGAGCTGAACGAGAGCTACGTCCAGGGTCTCTTCGGGATGGAGAGCCCGCCCGAGATTCGCGGCTCGGACGCGACGAAGGCCCTGTTCGGCGCCGCCATCGCCGCCCAGTACGGCGACAATGGCGAGCCCGACGACCTCCACGGCGAGAAGGTCCACTGGCTCCGCGCCGTCGAGATGGCGGTCAAGCTCATTCCGCCCGAGGTCCTCAAGGCGTGCGACGGGCAGATGTCCGAGCTGGACTTCAAGCTCGGCTCCGAGGACGACTACCTCTCGAAGCCCGGCAACGAGAGCGTCCTGGGCTACGCCGAGCGGCGCGCCGGGCGCATCTGCCTCGGGTCCGACCGCATCCGCCTGGGCGGCGGCTCGAAGGAGCGCGCGCTCTTCGGCGGGCTCACGCCGGTCCACGTCATCGTCCACGAGATGAGCCATCAAATCCACAACCGGATGATGGAGAACCCGGACCAGCCGCTCACCCCGGGCGGGCTGTCGTGGAACCAGTGGCTCGCGTACTACGAGACCACCCTCTCGAAGAAGGTGCGCGACTCCGACCGCGAGCGGGGCATCACGCCGTACGCCGAGACCAACGAGTTCGAGGCGTGGGCCGAGAGCTTCTCCGCGTCGCTCATGTACCCGCACACGATGGCGACCCAGTGTCCGCGCACGTACGACATGATGCGGAAGCTGTTCGGCACCGAGTACCTCCGCCCGCGGGTCACCGACGAGAGCGAGGTCCGGCGGCTCCGCGAGGCCGTCGCAGCCGCCTCGACGGGCGGGGAGAAGGACAAGCTCCTCCGGCAGCTCGACATGGCCGAGGGGCTCGACAAGATGGGCCCCGACGACGAGCGCCTGGAGTGGTGGAAGAACAGCAAGCCGTCGCCCATCGGCAAGCTCGTCCGGTCCGCCCGCGAGAGCGCCCCCAACTACCACGAAAGCAGCCTCGCTTTCAACGACCCGCCGGACGAGGACGCGGTCGGCAAGCAGGGCGACTACGACCGCTTCTACGAGATGAACCACGGCGGCCGGACGGTCTACCTCCGCATCGGTCCCGACGGCGGGCATCAGGGCGGGGACTGGGACCCGGACAACTCCGCGACTTCGGCCGCGAACGTCGTGCTCCGGCCCGAGCAGGTCAAGGAATGCTACGACGAGGAGGGCCGCCCGGTCGACCGCCAGATGGTCTACTGGCACCTCCATCAGGACCTCTTCCAGGACCCCGCCGAGGTCCTCGGCGAGGCGACAATCGGCGAGGGCCCGACGGCGAAGAAGGTCAAGGTCACCGTCGCCGACATCTTCGAGCACGGGCTGGCCCGCGGCGGCTCCAGCGAGCGCGACACCGGCACGGAGACGGAGCAGGCCGTACGGCGCTTCCTGGAGGCCAACGGCATCGAGAAGTGGATGCGGACGCTCACGGCCGAGAGCTACCGCGTCGAGGGCCCGAACGGCGAGATGGGCTGGCGACCGGCGACCGGCGGACGCGGCGGCGGCACGGCGAGCCTGGAGAGCTACGAGAAGTGGGCCGCCTACCAGGAGAAGAACGGCCTCTCGAAGGACAAGGAACGCTTCGAGCGGGAGCGCCAGCTCTACCTCGCGCAGCGGAAGATGGCGCCGCAGGAGATGAACCATCACGAGTTCCGGCAGCGCTCGGGCACGTTCAACTACGACCGCATCGGCCTCGCCGGGCAGCGCGAGATGGACGAGCTGGGCCACCTGGGCGCCGGCAAGACCGAGCGGCTCCCCGACGGCACCCTCGTGCTCTCCGTCGAGCAGGAGGGCCGCCGCCGCGAGGTCCTGGAGCGCTTGAAGGAGGTCCAGCCGGGCCTGGAGACCCGGCAGGTCCGCGGCCCGAAGGGGCAGTTCTCGAAGCCCCGGATTGTCGTCGACGAGGACGGCAAGCCCCGCTTCCAGCGCAAGCGCTGGGTCAACACGAACCCCGACGGGACCCAGTCGGTGTTCATGACCGCCCGCGGCCCGGACGGGAACCACTACATCGAAGACCCCATGTGGTCGGCGCTGCTCACGCCGAACGGCGAGCCCATCCGCAGCGCCAAGCACCTGGAGAAGCTCTGCCGGGACGCCGCCGCGGAGAAGCGCAAGGCGTGGGTCTCGGTCAAGACCGACCGCCCCCGCGTCCAGAAGGGCGGGCGGTGGATTGTCGCCCCCGCTGGCGACGAGGCGCACTACTTCCACTTCCAGGTCGAGTTCGACGGGCACGGCCAGCCGAAGATTCTCGGCGAGGAATGGAAGCGGCGGCTCGGGAAGGACACCCCGCGGGTCGACAACCTCCTGGAGGACGACAAGGTCATCGGCAAGCTCCGCGGCGACGCGCGGCCGGTCCTCCCCGGCGAGCAAATCCAGCTCGTCCCCGAGAAGCAGCGCTCGGGCGCCCCGCGCAAGGGCGACCGCGTCATCCTCAACGTCAAGGGCGAAGAGCTGCCCGGCAAGGCGCAGGACAAGGAAGTCGTCGCGTGGCTCACCCGCATCATCCCCGGGAAGGACGCGGGCGTCGTCCCTGACCCGCCGGGCTGGGACCGGATGCCCGAGGGCGTCCCCGAGCTGACGAACCTGCCCGGCGAGGTCGGCCAGCGGCTCGTGAGCTTCAAGCGCGACGGCGTCCAACTCGCCGAGAAGGTCCTCCGCGACCAAGGGCTCCTCCCGCCCTGGTACGTGGGCTCCGAGCGCCAGCGCGAGTGGTTCGAGACCCACTTCATGCCGGCGTACCTCCAGTGGAACAAGACGAAGGACGAGGAGACCGCGAAGGAGTACCCGACCCAGTACATCTTCGCGGGCGAGACCGGCGGCGGCGCCGGCCGGCGCGTGTTCCGCCGCTACGGCGAGGCGTCGGTCATCGCGGACACCCGCTGGCCCGAGGTCACGAACGTCCCGAAGCCGCTCTCCGACAAGCTCCTGGTCTACATGCACAAGGCCGTCGACCCCCGCTCGGGGGCGACAATCTCGAAGGAGGCCCGGCTCGTCCTGCCGGCGGACGGCTCGATGAGCACCGAGTCCGTCTCCGGGCTCCCCGGCGTCGAGGTCGAATGGGACGACCCGAAGACGAAGAACCGCGCCATCGCCATCCGCGTGCGGCTCGACAGCTTCGAGGCGTTCCGCAACGCCCTCGGGGGATTGTCGCTCACGGAGGAGGTCAACCGCGCGGTCAACGACCGGGTCGAGATGCTCCGCGACGCCGCCGAGCGGGACGTGGACGACAATCACGTCCTGGAGCTGGGGCAGCTCTCGCCCGACTGGCTCGTCGACAACTGGGGCGTCGGGCTCCAGAAGACGCTCCCGACCGGGCAGGCGTTCACCATCGCCGACCATCAGCAGCGGCTTCTCCAGAAGTTGCTCGACAACGATGGGCGCGTCCTCGGCGCGCACTACATGGGCACCGGCAAGACCGTCTCCGCCATCGTCGGCGCGAAGGCGATGCTCCGCCGGCCCGACCCGGCCGACCCCAGCAAGCTCCACCCGGACAACCCGAAGCGCGTGCTCGTCGTGGCCCCGCTCAACACGGTCGAGCAGTGGCGGCAGGCCGCGTCGGACTTCAACGACGGCGCGCTCGTCGTGGGCTCCGGCGCGAACGACATCCCCATCGACGACTTCATCAAGATGTCCGAGGCCGGCAAGGGCGACCTCGTCGTGTGCGGGCCCGAGTACTTCACCCTGCACGCGGACAAGCTCAAGGCGGCCGGCTTCGACGGGCTCATCGTCGACGAGGTCCACCTGGGCGTGAAGAACGAGCAGGCCGAACGCAACCGCAAGGTCCGGGAGTGGAACCCGGACATGAAGATGCTCATGCTGCTCACGGGCACGCCGATGACCACGTCGCCCGCCGACATGGTCGAGTACATCCGCCTGCTCTCGAACGGCAAGACGTGGTCGGACATGACCGCCGAGCGGTTCACCGAGGAGTACCTGGAGCCGACCTCCGTGGTCGAGGACCTCGGCACCGGGAAGAAGGGCCCGAAAATCCAGGTCAAGGCCAGCAAGCGGGCCGAGCTGGCGAACATCCTCCGCCAGTGGATGGACATCGCGCTCCCGAAGGACGTGCGCGGCAAGACCCTGCCCGCGGTCCGCATCGAGGAGAACCAGCACGCGTTCATGACCGGCATCCAGGCGCAGCTCTACAACCTCTACATGGCGACCGCGGGCTCGGACATCGAGGCGGGCGCCCTGGCCGAGGAAGAGCGCTCCCGCCTGGGCCCCGAGGCCCGGCGCGCGGTCGCGGCGGCGAAGGCCGTCGTCAACTGCCCCGCCTACAAGCCCGGCTCGTCCGAGCAGGACGTGATGTACGAGACGGAGGTCCCCGGCAAGAGCGGCAAGATGAGCAAGACGAAGGTGCAGTTCCGCACCTTCAACCCCGACCAGCTCATGTCGAAGGAGCGCGGCAAGGCCGCCGGGAAGTGGCCCCTCGCCCAGGAGCTTCACCCGGCCGAGCTTGCCGTCTACAACCTCATGTTTCAGAAGGTCTTCGGCGCCACCTACGACGAGGTCGCGGGCACGAAGGTCACGAAGGAGCAGCTCGCCCGCATGAAGGAGGACGGCTGGCCCCGCACGGTGCCGAACCCCGACCGCGGCCCCCTCGGCATCCGCGCCCGCGGACTCGCCCGGCCCTGGGCCGAGGTCATGGACGAGCGCATCACGGCGGCCCTCGACAAGGGCGACAATGGGGAGGCGTCCCGACTCCAGGCGGAGAAGAACGCCCGCATGTCCGCCATCGACCGCGCTCTCGCCTTCCAGCGGCACGTCCGCAAGGCCGTCATCGACTGGCCGAAGAAGGACGGGCGCCCGTTCGACGAGATGCTCGCCTCCATCGCCGCGGACGCGAGCGTCGACTACGAAGACGCCGTCGCGATGATGCAGGTCCACCCGGTCCCCACCGTCATGGAGACCGTGGTGACGCTCCAGAGCAACGGCCGGCAGGTCACCATCGACTCCGAGGAGACCGTCACCGTCAACGGCGTCGAGTACCAGCGCAACGCCTGGGTCTCCGACAAGAAGGGCTCGCTCCACCTCCTCTACAAGCCCGAGGACTGGGACGAGGAGAACAACATGCCGCGGTCCCGCGGCGGCTTCGAGGCCGTCCGGCCGGGCGAGTCCGTCACCGTGTCCCAGAAGGGGCTCAAGGCCGGGGGGATTGTCGCCCCGAAGATGCCCACGGGGCTCTCGAAGGACCAGCGGGAGGACTGGAAGCGGACGTTCGACGACTGGGAGGCCCCCGGGCTCAAGTACATGGGCGGCGAGCCCGACAGCAAGGGCAACGTGCCGCTCGTGCGGCTCGACACGATGGAGACCGTCTACGTCCCGAAGGACTCGGTCTCCGCCCAGGTCAAGAGCATCTTCGACCCCGGGATGCGGGAGGAGCGCTCGCGCGCCGACCTCGTCATGACCCTCGGCAACGCGAAGGCCGACGAGCTGGGAGCCCATATCCAGCGGTTCCACGCGGACGGCGGGCCCGGCCGCGACGGCGCGCGCCAGATGGTCCTCTTCGGCAACGGCATCCTCGACTCGTGCCGCACCATGGAAGCGAAGCTCCGGACCATGGGCTTCCGCGACGTGAACGAGTGCATCGAGGGCAGCCCGCACCACGACAAGGCGGACCCGGACCTCGGGCCGAAGGGTCAGAGCCCCAACGGCAAATACTTCGTGACCTACATCGGCTCGACGTACACCGGCGACCGCGAGCTGAACGTCGCCATCTTCCAGAAGGTGAAGGACAAGCTCGGGCGGGACTCCGATACGAGCCTGTTCGTCCACAAGGTCACCCGCCCCCGCTCGCTGTCCCAGACGCTCGACGGCGACGGGAAGAAGGTCGAGGTCAACTGGGCCGTCTACCCGGGCGACACGGCTCCCCAGGCCGTCCGGCCGTCGCAGTGGACCCCCGACCAGCGGGAGGCCATCAAGGCGCAGTTCGGGATTGTCGCCCCCGAGAGCTTCGTCGAGGTCGAGCAGCCCGACGGGACCGTCCAGAGCCTCTACTTCTACGGCACGGCGAAGAGCGCGAAGCTCCTCCGCGACATCGCGCTCCAGCCGAACCCGACGAAGCTGGGGCCCGAGGAGGCGGCGAAGGTGCAGGCGACAATCGCCAAGCTCAAGGCCGACTACGAGGCCGAGGCCCGCAAGGGCGCGAGCACGAGCCCGCCGCTCTCGAAGCATCAGACGACCGTGTTCAACAACTGCGAGGCCATCATCTGTTCGGACGCCGCGCAGGTCGGCATGAACCTCGGCAACTCGGTCGAGATGGTCATGTACGACTCGCTCGGCTCCCCGATGGCCGAGTGGCAGCGCATCACCCGCTGCGCCCGGATGCTCCCGCCCGCCGTGAAGGAGGACCTCATCGGCGAGGCCATCATGGAGCCGCTCGTCGTCAAGCAGCGCGACGAGCAGGGCAACGTGGTCAAGGGCCCGGACGGGAAGGCCGTCATGGTCGAGAAGAAGGACGACAATGGCGAGACCATCATGGTCCAGTCGTTCGACGAGCACGGCCGCGCCAAGTACAAGGGCACGGGCGCGTTCTCGAAGCTCCGCGACATGGAGAAGGAGCTGTTCTCCGCGGGCCCCCGCGAGCACGTCTCCGGGACCATCCGCGGATTGTCGCTCTCGCCCGAGTTCCCGAACGCCGGGAAGGACATGGGCATCGAGACCTTCGAGAGCGCCCTGGGCCGCATCCGGCTCGGCGCCCTCGACAAGGCCCAGGACCTCCAGTCCCAGGGCTCGAAGGGCGCCGCGGCAGCCGCGGAGTGGCGCGCCATCGCGGCGAAGGCCGCCTACGCGTCAAACCTGGGCACGAACGCCGCGCGCGCCATGTTCGACGAGTTCGCGGGCATGACGACGCCGGGCGGGACCGACCGGCTCATCCAGTTCCCGAAGACCGCCATCAAGTACACCGACCCCGAGGCCGGCACGTACGAGGGCGTCCGCTCGATGGAGCCCGACGGGCGCCTCCGGGAGGCCATCGACCAGCTCCCCGAGGCCGACAGGGAGGCCATCCTCAAGGCGGGCTTCAACCGCGGCGCGGGCGGGGCCGACTCGCACGACCCGGTCGCGGTCTACATGGCGATTCGGTCGGCGGAAATCCTCGACTGGATTGTCGCCAAGCGCGACGAGGTCGGGGCCGAGATGCGGGCCTCCGAGGGCGGCAAGGTCGTCACCGACGCCGACGTGACGAACCGGCTCATCGACATGCTCCCGCCCGAGGACCGCGCCATCCTCAAGACGAAGAAGTACCTCGTGAACGTCCGCAAGCTCGGCGGCGCGGCGCACGTCGGTCAGGTCGTCGTGAACACCTACAAGGAAGACGGCGAGCTGGTCCAGGAGAAGGTCCACACCGGCTACGAGCAGGAGCAGCCCGTTCGGACCGAACGGGGTACCCGGGCCATGGGGCGCGCGCGGATGATTACCTTCGAGCAAATCCTCACGGACGTGCAGAAGGGCGTCGCGTTCGTCCCGCCGGAGGGCATCGTCGATACCGAGGCGGTCGCGTTCGCGAACGTGAGCCGCACCGGCATCCAGAAGGGTCTCGTCGTGTTCTTCGACCTCGGGTCTCCCGAGATGAGGGGCGCCTAATGCCTTCGTTCCTGCCGAATGGCGTGACCCTCGAACAGGTCCTCGGGCAGCACTTCGACGGCCCGCTGCCGAACCTCGCCGGGTTCGACCGGCTCGACACCGACAAGCTCGGGCTCACCCGGCTCGTCTCCTGGGTCGAGGCCCAGTCCGTGTGCGACACCATCCTCAAATGGCACGGTGCTCCTGGGCTACACCGCGTCCTCGCGGGCATCGCGCGGGACTGCGCCCGGAAGAACGTCCACATGGGCGACCGGGTCGCGAGCTACGCAGCCTCCCTCGGACTTGAGGTCCACTGACATGGGCGACAATGCCGTCCGCTGTCCGAAGTGCGAGAAGTCCCTGGGCGGGCTGACCCGTGACGGCGATGTCCGCGTGCGGCTCGCCATCACGCTCGTCAAGGGCGACGGGACCGTCCACGGGCCCTGCGGGCACTGCGGGGAGGACGTGATTGTCTCCTCCGGCGGAGCCCCCACGGAGCGGGTCCAGAAGGCCCTCACCCCCGGCGCCTACCCGACCACGACCGGCGAGCACCCGGCCCGCCGCCGCCTCGTCATCGACCTTCGCGACTTCCGCGAGTTGACACCCTCCGACACGCCGCGCTAATGTCGCCCCACGAAGCCCGCCGGTAACGCACCGGCAGAGGGGCACCGCCCAGCGCTCTCCCGGCATCACGCCGCGGATTGTCGCCCCGGGTGGTGCCCCTTTCGCGTTTCTGGGACCCCCGCCGTGACCACCCCCTCCTCCATCACCCCCATCGACCTCGACGAGGACTTCAAGGTCTTCGCGAAGCTCGTGTCGTGGGAGAAGGCCGAGGCGGTCGAGGGCGAGACGAAGATGGGCATCGGCGGCATCGTGTCCACCGACGGGCTCGACCGCCAGCAGGAGCGCGTGCTCGCCGACGGGCTCGACTTCACCGAGTTCCTCTCCTACGGCTGGTTCAACGACAACCACGGACAGAGCCAGGGGGACATCCTCGGCTACCCGACCGGCGTGAAGCGCGTGAAGCCCGGCGAGAAGCTCCCCAATGGGGACACCGCGAAGGCGCACGGATGGTGGGCCGAGGGCTACCTGCTCAACACGAAGAAGGGCCAGGAGTGCTGGGAGAACGTCCAGGCGCTCAAGGGCACCCCCCGCGGGCTCGGCTTCTCCATCGAGGGCAAGGTGCGGCTCCGCAAGACGGGCGGCATTGTCGCCCGGGCCGATGTCCGCAACGTCGCCATCACGCACGTCCCGGTCAACCCCCAGACCGGCGTGGTCGCCCTCTGCAAGGCCCTCGCCGCCGGGTCCTCCATCACGGACCCGGGCGTCTCCGCGGGCGAGGGCTTCGCGCTCCGCGGCGAGAGCCTCGAAGGGGGCGACAATCGCAAGCGCGTCCAGCCCCCGGTCGACTTCGGCGGGCAGATGGGCGCCCAGGTCCTCGACGACGAGGGCAAGGTCGTCCGGAAGAGCGTCGACCACGCGCCCGGCCTGCCCGTCGTTCACGAGCACCACCACGTCGAGGACTGGGCCGAGGCGCTCGCCTACGGCCTGGAGAACATGGGCGACCCCGCCCAGACCCTCCTCACGAAGAGCGAGGCGGCGATTGTCGCCCGCTCCGACCTGCACCACCTTCGCGGCCCAGACGTGGACCGCCTACTCCAAGGGAGCCTCCGATGAAGACCCGCCCGCCCGGCATGGACTACGGCACGTACAAGGCCATGTGCGCCGCGAAGAAGTCGCAGCCCATGGACGAGGACGCCTTCAAGGCGCTCCCGGTCGACGGGAAGGACGACGACGCCGACGAGGGCGGCGGCGACGAGGGCGGCGAGGGGGAGGGCGGCGGAAGCCAGCCCCCGCCCAAGGCCGGAGGCGACAATGGCGGCGGCGGCTCGCCCCCGCCCCCGAAGAAGGGCGAGGGCGACGACGACGAGCCCGAGGAGAAGAGCGTCGGCCTCGCCGACCTCCGCAAGGGCATCGAGGCGTTCGACGGCGTCCAGGCCGCGGCCCAGGTCGCGACCGGCGGCAACCGCGAGACCTTCCTGTCGGCCCGGCTGTCGTCCGGCACCATCACGAAGTCCGAGCGCGCCGAGCTGGGCCGCATCTGGGCCGGCACGGAGCCCGCCGCCCAGACCGACGCCGCGGGCCGCCCGCTGCGCAAGTCCCTGGTCGAGTACCTCGACCCCGAGGACCAGGAGGTCGTCAACGGCGCGCCCCTCCTCAAGTCCCTCCTCGGCGGCGTGAACGAGCGGCTCGACGCCATCACGACCCGCACCGAGGCGGGCGCCGAGGCCACCCGCCAGCTCGTCCTCGCCCAGGGCCAGCTCCTCAAGAGCGCGTGCGGCGCGCTCATCCAGATGGACGAGCAGCTCCGCAAGCGCGACGACATCATCAAGGCGCTCGGCGAGCGGCTCGGCACGGTCGAGAGCACCCCGGTCCCGAAGCGCGCGCTCTCCACGCCCCTGAACAAGGGCCAGCCCCGCCCGCTCGCCCGCCCCACGGGCGGCGGCAACCCCGGCAACGGCGGCGGCGCGGGCGGCACCGACCTCTCGAAGGCCCAGGTCGTGCGCGGCCTGCACCAGCTCGTCAAGGCGGCCGGCGACGGCAACGACTTCGCCACCGCCCAGAAGCTCACCTCCGAGTGCGCGGACTTCGAGCGGACCGGCCGGCTGTCCGCCGGCACGAAGGCCGCCGTCGAGGCCATCGCGGGCTGACGCCCGCTCCCCTTCCCTTCCCTTCCCCTTCCACCCTGTCCCACGAGCTGCGAGTCCGCCTCAAGGCTCTTCTCCCCGGAGTCCAGATGTTCCCCCACTTCGAGAACGGCAACTACGGCGGGCTCGCGGCCGGCTTCGCGGGCCTCGACGACCCGTCCCTCTCCTCGCCCGGCATGGTCGACGAGATGGTCAAGGCCCTCGCGGCCGGCAGCGACCAGAACAACCCCGGCACCGCGGCCGGCGAGGGCTTCCCCCTCCGGATGGAGAGCCTCGACTCGACGCTCTTCAACGTCACCTACAGCGCGAAGGACATCAAGTTCTGGCGCGCGCTCTACAAGGACCGCGCGTACAACACCATCGAGGAGTACAACCGTCTCGAAGGGTACGGGTCCGGCCAGGGCATCTACATGGCCGAGGGGGACCTCCCGCAGGAGGACGACTCGACCTACAGCCGGCAGGTGACCCGCATCAAGTTCATGGGCATCGTCCGCAGGGTCACGCACGTCATGACCGTCGTGCGCGCCGCCCACGGCGACCCGGTCGCCCGCGAGCAGGTCAACGGCACCCTGGCGCTCCTCCGGCAGGTCGAGAAGGACCTCTTCCAGGGCAACGAGGACCTCAACCCGCTCCAGTTCGACGGGCTGGAGAAGCTCCTCACGACCGCGTGGGGCAGCACGACCGAGGACGACGGCCACGCGTCCGGCTACGGCACCGAGTACGTCATCGACGCCCGCGGCGGCCCGCTCACCGAGGACCTCATCACCGACCTCGGCGAGGTCCTGGTCCGCGAGGGCAACTACGGCGAGCCGTCCGACTTCTGGACCGGCACCGGGCCCGTGAAGGACATCAGCAAGACGATGTACCCGAAGGAGCGCGTGAACCTGCCGGCCCCGAACAAGGGCGTGGCGGGCGTCGCCATCGAGTCCATCCTCACCCCGTTCGGGACCATCAACCTCAACCCGAACATCTTCATCCCGCAGTCCTCGACGCCGAACGCCGAGGGGCTCGGCAAGGCCGCGCTGCGCGCCGTCGCGCCGACCATCTCCAGCGCGTCCGCCGCCGCCTACGGCGGGTCGAACACGAACCACTGGGCCGCGGCCGACGCGGGCGACTACTACTACAAGGTCGTCGCCGTGAACAAGTACGGCAAGAGCACCCCCGTGACCTCGGCGGCCGTCACCGTCGCGGCCGACGACGTGGTCTCGCTCGTCATCGCCGACAACGGCGCCGACACGCTGTACTACGAGGTCTCCCGCTCCACGAAGGACGGGGCCGCGTCGACCTGCAAGCTCATCGCGAGCGTGCCGCGGACCGCCGCGTCGCAGACCTGGAAGGACCTGAACCGGTTCCTCCCGGGCACCTACCGCGGGTACATGCTGACCCAGTCGTCCGAGGTCCTCAAGTGGAAGCAGCTCGCCCCGCTGCTCAAGCTGCCCCTGGCGCAGGTCGACTCCAGCATCCGGTGGATGCAGCTCCTCTACGGAGCGCTCCAGGTCATGGCGCCGAAGAAGTGCGGCATGATCATCAACATCGGGAACCTGGAGACCGGAGCCTACGCGTAGTAGGTGACCGGCGCGCCGGGCGACAATCGGGTCTCTGCCCATTGTCGCCCGGCTGCGCTTCCCCCTCTGTTCTGTTCGCGCTCTCGTTCTATTGTCGCCCCTCTCTGCACTTGGAGCACCGCATGGCAGCGCTCGCGTTCGTCGTCCTCGCCCACACGAAGCCCCACGCCCGCGGCGAGCGGGTCTCCGCCGGTCCGGGCATCGAGTACATCGTCGGCAAGTCCGACGGGTACCTCTACGGCACCGGAACCATCCGCAGCGGCGGCCGGGTCCGCCACTCCCAGGCCGAGCACCCGGGCGTCCACCCGGACCACGTCGCGGGCCTCCTCAAGAGCCCGAACATCCGCAAGGTCACCGACTACCAGGGCCCCGTCGCGAACGGCCCGCCGGTCGCCCCGACCGCCCCCGCGGGCGCGGTCGTCTCCCGGGCCGAGCACGACAAGGTCGTCGCCCAGCGGGACGCCCTGTCGGTCGAGAACGCGAAGCTCAAGGCCGACATCGCCGGCCTGCGGTCCCAGCTCCTCGCGAAGGCCCAGGTCCCCGTGACCGACGCCCCCGCGTCGAGCGTCGCGAAGCCGGCTCCCCCGGCTCCCCCCGGCGACGCGCCGCCCCCGCCGGCCGCTCCGCCGGGCGACAATCCCCCGCCGCCCGCCCCGGGCGCGACCGACTTCGGCGCCGTCCTCGGCGTGGGCGTCGGCAAGCTCGCCCTCGACATCGCCGGGGGCAAGCACGACGACCACCTCCCGGCGCTCCGCGAGGCCGAGGTCGCGGGGAAGAACCGCTCGTCCGCGCTCGCCGCCATCGACGCGCGCATCAAGGCCCGCGCGGCCTGACCCTGACCTGACCTCCTCCCCTCGCACCTGGAGCCCCGGATGACGACGACCCGCCTTGCGTTCACCGACGAGCAGAAGCGGCTCATCGGCAGCTACTACCCGAACCTCGGGGTCGTCCCGCCGAACGTCGGCACGGGCGGGCTCCTCGGCGTCATCGAGACCGCCGTGAACACGTCGCTCGCCTCGGTCGACGAGAAGCTCGGGCTCGACACGGAGTACGACGAGGAGGCCCTCTCGGCCCAGGCCACGGTCGAGGTCCTCCACGACCTGCGTGGCGCCGTCCACCACGCCATCGTCCAGCTCACGGACGCCGTGGTGCCGATGGTCGACAACGCGGGCGTCGTCGCGTACGGCTCCCTCAAGCTGCTCGACCTCCCGGCCGGCAACATCCTCTTCCTCGGCGCGGTCGCGGACCTCGCCCTGACGAAGTCCAGCGCGGGCGTCAACCTCGACTGGGACGGGGACATCGGCCTCGGGTCGGCGGCGGCGAACAACGGCGCGGCCCTCGCGACGACCGAGCAGGACTACTGCCCGACCACCGCGACGCCCCAGGCGGTCGCCGGGGCGACGACGGGCGACATGAAGTCCACCTCGACGGAGTCGTGCAAGGTGCTCGACGGCACCGCGACGGCGAAGGACGTGTTCCTCAACATCCTGGTCGACGACACCGACCACGACGTGACCACCACGCCCTGCAACATCATCGTGAACGGCACCGTCAAGTTCACGTACATCAACCTCGGCGACAACTGACCTGACCGGGAGCGGCGACAATGCCTGACCTCGAAAACCAGTCCCCGCGCGGAGGTCTCCGCCAGGGTCCGAGGCGCGCGAGCGTCTTCGAGGACGTGGTCCCGTTCCCGGCCTCGACCGACTACGAGGGCGCCGACCTCGAAGCGACCCGGGCCGCCGCGGCCTGGGGCGCCCCGGTCGACGTGCGCGGTCGCGACGAGGTCACTCTCCTCGTCGACATCACGAAGGTCGCCGGCCAGACCGGGCTCGTCATCGCCTTCCAGGACGGCTTCTCCGACACGAAGAAGGACGAGCACTGGTACGACCGGCACGGGGACCTCGGCAACATGAACGGCGACGACCCGGTCGTCCCCACCACGCCGCGGGACCTCACGCTCGACGTGAGCGGGTTCGCGGACGGCAACCATCGGGTCTCGGTCTCGGTCGCGGTCCGGACCCACTTCATGCGGTTCAAGCCGTACGGGGCCGGGACAGTCGCGGCTACCCGGTGTACGCTCAAGGCGCTCCGCATCCAGCGCTACCCGTAGCCACCCCGGAAGGCGACAATGGCGACGGTCAGCATCACGGGGACCATCCAGGATGCCTCCGGGAACGGGGTCCAGTACGCCGTCATCCGATTGTCGCCCGTGTCGGCGAACGAGGACGAGGGCGAGGCCATCGGCGGCATCGGCATCGTCCGCGACGTGGTCGAGGTCCTCACCGACGGCGCGGGCGCGTTTGCCATCAACGCGGTCCAGGGCTTCCAGTACGCCCTCACCATCCCCTCGCTCGGGATGGAGCGGGTATTCCGGGCGCCTTTCACCGCGACCGTCCCGTTTCACACGCTCGGATTGTCGCCCTCCATCACGTCCGCGACGCACGGCACCGACGCCGACGGGGCAGTCCACTACTACCCGCTCGTCTCCGTGCCCCTCGAAGCGACCGTGCGCGAGCGCTTCGACGAGCTGGTCCTGGAGCGGTCCGAGGCGGTCGACGGCCCCTGGGAGGAGGTCACGCGCTGGACGCTCCTCGCGGGCAAGAGCGGCTACACGACCGACGACGCCCCGGGCGATGTCGACGCGGTCTACTACCGGGCCCGCTACGAGCACAGCACCGGCGGATACCTGTCGGGCGACTCCGACGTGTACTCGGCGGCCGAGGAGGTCGACGAGACGCTCGTGTTCTCGGTCGACGAGTTCAAGAAGACCTACCTGTCGGGCCTCGACCTCACGAACCCGGACGGCACGCCGTTCGCCGAGTCGATGTTCACCGACTACATCCGGGCCGCGGTCGACTGGCTCGAAAAGGCGCTGGACATCTGCATCGCGCCGCGGGAGTTCGTCGACGAGACCCACGACCATTTCGGGCAGGACTACGGCCACTGGGGCTTCTTCAAGCTCCACCACTGGCCCCTCATCCAGGTCCGCGAGGTCGCCTTCCAGTACCCGTCCATGGAGGACCGGGTCGTCATCGACTCGGACTGGGTCATCCTCGAAGAGGAGGGTGAAACCGGGGTCATCCAGCTCGTCCCCGGGCGCGGGGGCATGGAGGGCGTGCTCTTCACGCAAGGCGCGCTCGTGCCGCTCTGGAGCAACGGCGGGCGCATCCCGGGCGTCTGGAAGTTCACCTACCGGGCGGGCTTCGAGCTGGGCCGCGTGCCCCCGCTCATGAAGCACGTCATCGGCATGGCGGCGTCGCTCGGCGTCATGAACGTCGCGGGTGACCTCGTCGGCGGCTCCGGGCTCCAGGGCTGGTCGGTCACCATCCCCGGGCTGTCCCAGAACATCACCACGACGAACAGCTCGACGAACGCCGGCTTCGGAGCGCGCATCATCCAGTACGAGAAGGACATGAAGCTGTACTTGCCGGTGCTCAAGGCGCACTACGGCAAGACGATGAAGATGGTCGTGGTGTAGCCGTGGGCGTCGGCGACACCACCCGCTTCCCCGCACCGCGGGCAGAGCGCCGGCCGAAGCAGGAGGACAAGCCGTCCCAAATTGCTCCGTTCCAGGCCGACGACTTCGCGAAGACCATCCAGACCCTCGGGCTCACGTTCCGCTGGTCGCGCGCCATCGAGTGCCCCTGCTCGATGACCGACTCCGACCAGTTCAACCCCGCCTGCCCGCGCTGCAAGGGCGACGGCTGGTGGTACGTGAACCCAGCCCAGTACGACGAGCCGCACGCGACCCGGGACTACCTGGAGTTGAAGTGCGTCTTCGGGGCGACCGGGAAGTCCGACACCGAGCAGAAGCAGCCCGGCGAGTGGACCAGCGGGGAGGCGACAATGACCTTCCAGGGTCACCTCTCCGTCGGCTACCGCGACCGGTTCATCGGCATCGAGCAGCGGATGAGCCGGACCGAGACCCTCCTCCGCGGCGGCGACCGGGCCGCCGGGTCGATTGTCGCCGTCGGGAAAGGCCGGCGCACGACCGGCGCGCAGCTCGAAGCCATGCGCTACGAGCCCATCCACGTCAGCTTCGTGGCCGACGACACCGGCGCGGGGACCATCTACTACCCGCGGCGCGACTTCGTCCTCCTGGAGCCCCAGCTCACCGAGCCCTCCCGGCTCCGCTGGCTCCCCGGGCGGGGCCCGGCCGTCGGGGACCGGTTCGCCATCCACTACGACTTCCGGCCCGTCTGGGTCGTCGAGGAGAGCCCGCATTCCTACACGAGCGCCCTCCCTGGCCCCGAGAAGGGCAGCAAGGGCCCGCTCGCCGTTCGCGAGCTGCCGACGGTCTGGAAGGTCCTCCTGGACTTCCTCACGCCCGCCCGAGGCGCGTGATGGTCACGGTCACTCTCACCGTCCCCGCGGGGCTCTCCAACGTGCGGGCAGCGGTCGCGGCGGCACTGCCGGAAATCGCCGAGGCCGTCCGGGGCGAGATTGTCGCCCTCGCCCAGCGCTCGCTCACCACCTCGGGCGCCGACTACGTCCAGGGGCTCCACCTCATCACGGTCCCATTGTCGCCCGGGAAGCTGGAAGGCTCCGACGCGACCTTCGCGACCCTCGTGCTCACCGGCTGGCTCGCGAACGCGGTCGAGCGGGGCTGGGCCGGCGGCGACATGAAGCCGTTCCTCCTGGAAGGCCGCAACGCGAAGGTCGGGAAGGACGGCAAGCGGTACAACGTCGTCCGCTTCCGCCATGGGACCCCGGGGACCTCGGGCCGCTCGTTCGCCGCGATGGGCGAGGTCCACGAGAAGCACGGCATGAGCCGCGCCGACGCCGAGCAGCTCGGGCGCAAGGTCCATCGCGCCGCGAAGAAGCTCTCGCCCACCACGTCGCACCCCCAGACCGGAACCCAGTGGGGAGGGCGCCTCGCCGAGGGGCACGCGCCCCAGCTCACGAACCGGACCAGCGGGTACAAGCACAAGACCGACATCTTCGCCGGCATGGTCCGCCAGCAGAAGACCTACGGCGCGGCGACCCAGAACCACTACGCGTCGTTCCGGATGGTGAGCGACAATTCCGACCCCGGCGCGTTCGTCCACCCGGGTATCATCCGGCACGACTTCTTCGGCAAGGCCGCGAAGCGCATCCCCGCGCTCGCGGCGCTCATCTTCGACGGGCTCCTGGCGGGGCTGAACAAGGGAGGGGCGCATGGCAGTTGACCCGACCGGTGTACCGGACATCACGGTCAAGCAGCTCATCCAGGACGGCGTCGCGGCGCTTACCGCAAACCCAGGGTTGCTCGACGACATCTGGCGAAAGCTCAACGCCGACGACATCGACCGGCTCAAGGACTTCTGGGCCGAGCACCCGCCCACCACCGTGACCGGCTTCGCTCGTCGGACCGACCCTTTCCCGCTGTTCGCGGTCACCCTCGCGAGCGACGACCTGGAACAACCGCTCCTCGACGACGGCGAGTTCCTGGACACCGACCTCGACGGCGACGGCGAAGAGGACGAGGAAGGCGACGAGGACACCATTCAGCGCGAGGTCACCCGCAGCGCGTTCCGCATCTGGGTCTTCGCCGAGAGTCCCGACGTGTGCGCCGCGTACTACCGTGTGCTCCGGCGCATCCTCCAGGTCGGCAAGCGCCGGCTCGAAAGCGCGGGCCTGCTCAACCCGGTGCTCTCTGGCTCGGAATTGTCGCCGGACCCCGCGTATACTCCCGACAACCTGTTCACCCGTCAGGTCACCCTCACCGTCATCTACGAGGAAAGCTGGTCTGTTACCGATGCTCTCGCCGTCGCGCTGGGTCCCGCTCGCGAAGCTCGCCTGTCCCGTGACGGCGCGCTAAACGTGCGCCACGTCGACGCCGGGGGCGGAGTCACCCCGTACATCCCCGACGACGACGACTAACGAGGTCACCATGCCCCGCTCCACCCGCCCGCCCCGCAACGCCCCGCCCGCTCCCCCCGCTCCGCCCGTCGAGCCGCCGGCCGAGGAGCGCGAGCCCGAGGTCGTCACGTCGGGGAATGTCGCCCTACCGCGGCCCCCGCGCCGTTCCGAGGGCGGCCCGACCTCGAAGGGCAAGGCGTCCCCCAAGGTCCACGCTCGGGACCACGGCACGCGCTCCCGCGACATCGGCGGCCGGTCGGACGCGGGCGACGCGTTCGCGGCGTGGCTCCGGTCGGACAAGGGGCTCGACCCCGACCAGCGCTTCGGGGCCGCCCAGCTCCGCGACCTCACCGAGGAGTTCAAGGCGCGGCCCATCCACGGGCATCGCCGGACCGGCTCCTCGGGCGACAATCACCGTCCGAACCCCGAGCACCTCCGCGGCCGGAAGTAGGGAGAACCCGTCATGGCGACCACCATCCAGTTCAACGGCCGCACGACGGCCATCCCGGGCTCCTACTCCGAGGTCGACGCCAGCGGGCTCGCCCGCGTCGGCGTGGGCGTCACCGGCGTCATCGCGCTCATCGGCGAGGTCAGCGGGGGCGCCCCGTACGACGCCGCGGACGCCGAGTTCGAGGGCTACTACCGCATCTCGAACCCCGGCAAGGTCGCTCGCACGTTCCGCGAGGGCGACATGGTCGAGGCCGGCGCGATGCTGTTCGACGCCACGAAGGACCCGAACATCCCGTCCTCCGCCCAGGAGGTCCTCTTCGTCAAGGTGAACCCGTCGACCCCGTCGACCCGCAGCGTGCTCGACGACACCGGGGCGGTCTGGGGCGTGGTCTCCTCGAAGGACTACGGCCTCCACACGACCCAGCTCGCGCTCGACATCCTCCCGGGCACCGACGGCGGCAAGCTCGTCACGGTCTACGCCAACTACGCCGGTGAGGTCGAGACCTTCGACAACCTCGGCGCGGACGCGTGGTGGACGATGACCGCCCGCATCGCGAACACGCTCGGGCACGTCACGGTCACGCTCGGCGCGACGACCTTCACCGGCGGTCTCGTGCTCGACGCGGGATTGTCGCTCGCCGCCCCGGCCGGCACCCGCGGGTCCCTGGCGGCCCTCGGCTGCTCGGACGAGCCGACGAACCCGTGGGTCGCGGGCGTCGCGACCCTCGTGAGCACCTCGGCCGCGGACGTGGGCCAGGAGGTCATCGTCTACGGCATCTCGGCCGGCGTCCCGGCCTCCGAGACCATCGTGCTCAACGGGCTCGTCAACGTGGTCGGGGCGACCAACTTCACCCGCGTCCACGGCGTCTACAAGCCCGTGACGACCGGCTCCGTGCAGATGTCCGCGGCCGGGCCCGTGGTCTTCGAGACGTTCCCGCCGGCCGAGACCTGGGGCGGCGCCATGGTCCGAACCAGCGATGGGCAGCTCGAAGTGGGCCGCGGCACGTTCATCTTCTCCGCGGACGACGCGACCGTGAAGACCCTGCTCCTCGTCGGCTCCGCGGCCGGCGTCGACACCATGGTCCAGGTCACCCTCAACGGGACCACGCCGGTCACCGGGGCGACCTCGACCTGGGACTACCTCGTCGCCGTCTTCGGGTACGAGGTCGAGAACGCCCGGACCGTCACCATCCAGGGCAACTTCTGGGCGGACGACACCGAAGCCCAGCTCGTGTCCAGCTCCGCGCTCGACGTGGGCCACGAGCTGTACGTCTTCGGGCTCAACGCCGCGGGCGCCTACGCCCGCGAGCTGGTCACCCTCAACGGCACCACGGCGGTCCCGACCACGACCCAGTGGGACATGGTCTTCGGCTGGATGCTCGCGGACCAGGACGACACCGCGCCCGTGGGCACGGTCGCCCTCCAGACCGCGTCCGCGACCGCCGTCCTCCTCAAGGGCACCGGCGCCGCCCGCATCACGCACACCACGGGGCTCGCGAGCGCGAAGAGTTCGGGGCGCATTGTCGCCCTCGGCCAGCACGTCGGCGGCGGGCAGGCCGGCGGCGGCACGGCCATCGACTTCGACTGGGCTGGGTTCACCGGGTCGAACGCCATCGTCTTCGTGGGCGAGGACGAGGACGGCGCCTTTGTCGCCGAGGCCGACGCGGCCGGGACCTCGGGGACGACCACCGCGACGTTCTCGCGCCTCGACGCCATCGTCCATCAGGGCGGCATCGGCGGGACGCTGACCGCCGCCCTGGAGGTCACCGCCTGGAGCCTCACGAACAGCGCCTACGCCTCGCTCCAGGCCGTCGCGGACTTCTTCGACGCCTTCGAGGGCGTGACGTTCTCCCTGGTCACCCCCAAGGCGACGACGCTCGACCTCGACGACGCGGACCGGGCGACAATCGACATCGACGCCTCGACGACGACCGCGGACGCGAGCTTCTACGGCGTCGGCTACGACGTGGCGACCGAGCTGAACGCGCGGTCGCAGTACATCGAGGTCGAGCTGGCGACCGCGACGTTCACCGGCGGCCCGGCGGCCGGCATCGGCATGTTCCTCACGGGCGGAACCGAGGGCGCGACGACCTTCGCCGACTGGCAGGCCGCGCTCGACCTCCTCAAGGGCGTGCGCTGCAACACCATCGTCCCCCTGACCTCGGACGCCGCCGTCCACGCCGCCGCCGTGACCCACGCCGTCTACATGGCGGGCCCCGGCCGGTCCGAGCGCGACGTGAAGCTCGGCGCCGCGAGCGGCGAGACGCTCTCCGCGCTCAAGACCCGCGTGCGCGAGCTGAACACCCGGCACGCCATCCTCTGCCATCAGGACGCGCTCCGGTTCAACACGGCCGGCACGCGCGAGCAGTTCCCGCCCTACTTCACGGCCTGCCTCGCGGCCGGGATGCAGTCGGGCGCGCCCGTCGGCGAGCCGCTCACCTGGAAGTACATCAACACGCTCGGCATCGTCGGGAACGACGCCAGCTATACCGTCGTCGACGACCTGAACGAGCTGATTCAGGCCGGGCTCCACACCGTCGAGCCCGTCCCCGGCGTCGGCTACCGCTGGGCCCGCGGGGTCACGACCTACCTCATCGACGACAACCTCGCCTACATCGAGGCGAGCACGAACCACGCGGTCAACCTCGCGGTCTACGAGTTCCGGTCGGCGATGGAGGTCGTCGTCGGGCGCAAGGGCTTCGACGGCACCGTCGGAGCCGCGAAGGGCGCCGCGGTCGCCATCCTCGGCCAGCTCCTCGCCCTCGGGTACATCACGAGCTGGCGGAACCTCTCCATCACCCTCGAAGGGGACGTGATGACCGTCGACGTGGAAATCGCGCCGGTCAGCCCGGTCAACTTCGTCCTCAACACCCTCCACCTCGTCCCGGCGTCGTTCGCGGCGGCGGCGTAACCAACCCGCGGAGTAGGCGACAATGGCTACCGGAAAGGTCTTCACGGGCTGCCGCGCCCGGTTCATGCTGAACGGGGTCAAGGTCGGCCTCGCCACGGGCGTCACCGTGCGCGAGTCCATCACCTACGAGCCCGTCAAGGTCCTGGACAACATCCAGACCGAGGAGCACGCGCCCGTCGACTACGACGTGTCGATGTCCGCCGACAGCATCAAGCTCGTCGGCACGTCGTTCAAGTCCCAGGGCTGGCTCCCGCTCCAGGGCGCCGACCCGGCCGAGCACCTCCGGAACATCCTCGCCTCGGGCGTGCTGACCGCGACCATCATCGACAACCAGACCGGCGAGGTCGTGGCGAACGTCGAGGGCGTCCGCATCTCCGAGACGAACCTCAACATCCAGGCCCGCGGCATCGTGGGCGAGAACGTCACCATGGTCGCCATCCGCGTCCGCGGCGAGAGCGACCTGACCTAGTCCACCCGGGCGCATTGTCGCCCACGCATGGAGGCGGAAGCACATGGGCACCGAGAAGCCGGTCATCGGCCAGAAGAAGACCGCGCCGAAGGGCGGCGGACCCACCGTGGACCTGCCCGAGGTCCCCTCCCTCGCCGAGGCCGTCTCCGGCGCGAAGGCGAGCACGAGCGGCCCCCTGAACGACGCCGTCGGAGCGGACGGCGAGGGGCCCGACCGCGACTTCACGCTCGACTTCGTCGACGAGCGCGGGCGCCGCTGGGCCGGCGACTTCAAGGTCAAGGTCCTCACCATCAAGGACACCATCCAGCTCGGGCTCATCAAGGCCCGGCTCGCGGGTGGGGTCCCCATCGCGCACCTCGACCCGGACACCGCGCTCACCCTCGAAGTGCTCGCGCATCTCTCCGTGGCGATTGTCGCCCGCCCGCCGTGGGCGAAGGACCTCATGGGGCTCTACGACACCGGCGTCGTGAGCGCCCTGTACGAGGAGGTCGCGAAGTACGAAGCGCGATTTCGCCGCCCAGTCGTCAAGGAAGCTGGCGGAGTGGATGGCGACGGGGCCGCTTAGCGCGGTCTGGTCCCTGGAGGTCGTCTCCCTGCGCCTCCGGGGCTCGCTCCTCAAGCCCTTCGACGAGTACCATCCCCGTGTGCTCGACGCCCTCCTCAACCACCTCCCCGACCACCTCAAGCGCGAGGCGGTCCGCCGTGCGATGGACGAGGATGACGCCTGGGACGCGGTCGACGATGTCGAGACGGGCGACCCCGAGTGGGACGAGATGAACAAGGCCCTGCGCGCAGGGGTCGACCCGGCTACGCTGCCGAGCTGGGGCGGAGGCGACAATGTCTGACGCGGGCCGGTCGACCACGACCCTCGACATCAAGGTCAACGCCCGCGAGCTGACGGGGCTGGACAAGAAGCTCGGCCAGACCTTCGCAGCGAACCGGACCCAGGGCTTCTCCCGGGGCATCGACGCGTCCGCGAAGGCGATGCGCCAGCTCATCAAGGCGACCCAGCAGGTCACCGAGGAGCTGGTCAAGCAGCGCCGTGCGTCCGACCAGCACTTCACGGAGATGGCGCAGGGCGCGCAGGAAGCTCGGAGAGAGGTCTCGCAGCTCCGAGCCGAGCTGGAACGCCTGCGCGCCTCCGGGCCTCCTGGAGGGGGCACGGGCGGGTCCGCGGGCGGGATGCCCGGCTCGCAGGGCGGGGCGGGCTACGGCGGCTGGCGCGGGGCACCCCAGGTCGGCATCCCGGACGCGTCGTCCATCGCGACCGCGATGTCGTCCATCCCGTTCCTCGGGCTGGCGGCTGGCGGGGCGACAATGGCGTCCTACCAGATGTACGGGTCGGCGCTGGGGTACCAGACCGCCCGGCGGGACACCTTCTCCGCGCTCGGGCCCCAGGGCGCCCAGATGCTCCGCCTGCGCCAGACCCAGAAGGCGTCGGGCGAGCGCATCGTCACGAGCGGGGACCCGGGGCAGGCGTACAGCGACGGGCTCAACCGGGTCGCCAGCATGACCGACAACTACGGCATCGGCAAGGGCGACATCGAGGGGCTCTACAAGTTCTACAGCGGCTTCGACAACTACGTCTACGACACCGGCACGTCCTCCTCGATTCGGAAGGCGCTGGTCGGAGGCGCGAACGCGGCGGGGCACAAGACCTCGCTCATCCCGGCCCAGGAGGCGCTCTGGAACGCCCCGATGTCGACCGGGGACCTCGAAGCCATCGGCATGAGCCACGGGGTCAAGCCCGGGGACGCGCTCCGCGAGGCGGCCGGGCTCTCGGGCGCGATGGGCCGGCGCGCGAGCGCGGGCAGCTACGACTTCGCGCGCTCCGCCCAGACCTACTTCGGCGCCGACATGGGCGTGACCGGCGGGCTCATGAAGGGCTTCCGCGTCGCGGGCGGGCTGTCGAGTCAGGACGGGCAGGCCGACGCGGTCGCCCAGCTCATCGGCTCCGCGGTCGCTCGCGGGCTCGAAAACTCGGAAATCGCCGCCTACCTCCAGTCCATGTCCGGCTTCCTCCAGAAGGCCGCCGACATGGGCCAGCAGGAGCAGATGGTCACCGGGCTCACGCTCACGAGCGAGCGGCTCAAGCGGACCGGCTTCGGGGGCCAGTTCGCGACCTCCTACGCGATGCAGCTCGGGCAGGCGGGCTCGCAGATGGGCTACGGCGCGGGCGCGGCCGACCCGGTCAAGTTCATGCTCCTCCAGCAGCTCGGCTACGGCAAGGGCGGCAACTACACCGCCGAGAGCTACGCCGAGGCAATGCTCAAGCTCCAGGACGGGGACATGGGCGCGGTCGCGGGCCTCGGGGCCCTGGGCAGCATGAGCGACTCGATGCGCGGGTCGGGAATGTCGCCTGCCGTGCGGGCCCTTATGATGTCCCGGCTCACCGGGGCCATGGGCGCCCAGGTCGGTCCGGACGGCGCGCGGCTCATGGCCGGCGGCATCGCGGGACGGGGCTTCGACGACCCGACCACGACTGCGGGCGACATTCGGCGCATCCACGCCGAGGCGGGCGGCTCGACGGTCGGCATCCTCGCGGGCGAGGCCGGCATGGAGGCCGGGCGCATCCAGGCCGGCTTCAAGGCCGCCGACCAAGTCCAGGCCATGAACGGGGTCATGATTGACCTCGCGAACACCGCCCAGAACATCGCTGGGCCCGCGCTCGACATGCTCACCTCGAAGCTCAAGGGGATGTCCGAGGCCGCCGCTTCGTGGGACCCGCGGGGCGGCTCGGGCGTCGGCAGCGCGGGGAAGAAGTGACCGCCCGCGCCTCCCATCGCAACACGACGCTCGCGAAAATCACGTTTCACTCGTTCGATTTCGGGCTCGTGGACGGGTACGGCGGGCCGCTCGACCGCATCTTCGGCGGGCGCGCGCGGACGCTCCACGACCGGCGCCGCACCCTGGTCGGAGACATTGTCTCCTTCCAGACCACGAAGCCTCTCGCGGGCGAAGGCGGCGACTGGTCGGTCACCACGAAGGGGCAGGTCTACGGGGACATCGCGAAGGGCGGGCAGACGTGGACCAGCGTGCTCCAGGACGGCGACTGGGCGACAATTAACGTCGTGAAGAACGGCCGCGAAGTCCACGTCATGGAGGGGCGCGTCGACTCGCTCCGCGTCGCCATCACCGCGGGCGCGGACGGCGCGAACGACGTGACGGTCACCATCAGTGGGCGGGACCTCACCGCGGCCCCCGTGGACACCCCGCTCCACTTCAACCCCTACGACCCGCTCCACAACAACGCCGCCGGCATCGACATGGTCAAGCTGTTCGGCGACGCGTTCGCCGGCAGGCCGCACGAGGCCATCCCGAAGATTCTGACCGCGGCGCTAGGCGACAATGCCGCCAACTTCGGGCACCCGCCGCTCGTGCCGCCCGGCGTCTTCAAGGTGACGGAGACGAAGTGGAGCGACGGCATCGACATTGTCGCCCGCGTCGCGGAGTGCCGCGGGTTCCTGTTCGCCCCCGCGCTGCTGAACAACGGGCAGGTCCAGTCGCTCTGGCAGCTCGCAAACCAGTACTGCAACCCCACCTTCAACGAAATGTGGCTCGACACCGACCCGGACGGCGGCGACGTGGTCGGTGGGCGCAAGGGGTTCCTCAACCTCCGCGAGCGGCCGTTCGTCAACATCGCGGACGGGGGCAACTCGCCCTGGTACAAGCTCCCCGCGCACGTCGTCCCGCTCTCGACCGTCACCGGCATCAGCCTCACGAGGGGGCGCAACCGCGTCAACTACGTCCAGTTCCTCGGCGCGTTCGCGAGCATCTTCCAGTCCGACGCGATGGCGCTCGCGCCGCCGAGCTTCGACGAGCCCAGCATCAAGCGCTGGGGGCTCCGGAAGCTGGAGATGTCGAGCAACTACCTGTCCGAGGAGAGCGAGGGCGGGGCCGACAACTGGGCGGCCGAGAACAAGCGCTGGCGGGACCTGCTCGTCGCCTGGAACGCCCTCAACGGGTACTACTGGGACGGCACCATCCAGCTCGCGGAGATGCGCCCGGAAATCCGCGTGGGCAGCAAGCTCGTGCTCACCGGCGGTCCGCCCGCGGGCTACGCGGACTTCCCCACCGACAAGGGGGACCCCAACGCGGCGATGACCTTCTACATCGAGGCCGTCCAGCACAACTGGCAGGCCGGACAGTCCCCGACCGCGGGGACCCAGCTCCTCGTGACCCAGGGCTACGTCGAGAAGGACCGGCTCCCCGACATCCAGGCCGCGATGCTCAACTGGAAAGACGTGGTCGGGACCGAGGGCGCGAAGGACCCGTCGACCATCGGGGACTACCCCGAGGGCGAGCCCGCGGACGACGGCAGCGAGGCGCTCCAGTGACGCGCGCCGACCATCAGCCGAACGCCTTCGACCCGGCCGGCGGGCGGCACGCGGGCGTCCTCGTGCGCGGCTACGTCACCGCGGTCCACAAGCCCGGCTCGGGCCCGAAGGTCCCGGACCGCATCCCCGGCTGGCTCGCCGATGTCCACGTCATCGAGCCCGGCTGGCGCGGCCACCTCCACTGGGTCCCGGTCATGACCCAGTCGGGCGGCATCGGCAGCTACGAGCACTTCCAGCCCTACCCGGCGACCGCGAAGCTCGGCGGCGGGGCGCTCAAGCTCGAAGGCGGCCCGACCGCGACGCCCCCGAACCTCGCGGACGGCGACCTCGTCATTGTCGCCTTCATGGGAGGCGCCGCGGACCGCCCGGTCATCGTCGGCCAGCTCGCGCACCCGGGCACCCCGAACGCGCCGGCCGGCTACCGCTGGTGGCGCCGGCTCGACGGTCCGACCTTCGGGGTCACCGCAGGCGGCAAGACCACCGAGGTCACCCTCCCCGAGGGCGGCAAGCTCCTCATCACGACCGGGACGGGGGCGACAATCACCGTCCAGGAGGACCTCGTCAACGTCGTGGGCGCGCGGGTCGTCGTCCAGTCGGCCGACGTGAGCATCAACGTCCAGCGGGTCCTTCTGGAGGCCGTGCTACTCGACGTTGCCGCCATCTTCGTCGAGCTGCTCCCCCTCATCACCATCGCAGCGGCTATCTTCGGCATCCCCATCCCCCGGACCACGGCGATAATCCCGATGCTCGCGGCCGGGCAGAACGGCGAGCAGGGCAAGCCCTACAAGGCGACCAGCACGGAGAGCGACTGACGTGTCTATGTCCTCGACCAACGCCGCGACCCAGGCAAAGGTCAAGCTCAAGACCCTGCTCGAAGCGACTGGATTGTCGTCTTCGGACGCGGAGACCGCTGCGAACGCGGCCATCGACAACGTCGGAAAGGCCATCATCGAGGCGGTCATTGAGGAAATCCAGCGGAGCGCCGAGACCTCGGGCGGGGAGACAATCTCATGAGCGCCATCGACGAGCTGTTCGAGAGCCTCCGCCAGAAGAAGTTCGGGGACGAGCGGTACATCGAGAGCCACCCCTACGCCTTCGAGTTGAAGGTCCCCGCGTCCGAGGGGCTCCCGGTCGTGTTCGTGTTCCCGCTCGGGCCCGACTCGCTCACGGTCAAGCGGGTCTTCGGTCAGGCCGTCGTCCCGACCCTCGGCGGCGTCGTGGCCGAGGAGCGCGGCTACGTGTGGCGCGACATCGCGGTCTCGGGGCACTTCGGGCTCGCCCCGAAGAAGGGCTACGACACGACCGCGAAGGTCGTGAGCACGGCGAAGGGGTTCGCGCCGGTTCCGCCCTACTCGGTCCTCTCGGGGCCCCTCTGGGTCCGCCGGATGCTGGCCCACGTCTTCGACCGCTACGCCGCCCTCAAGGCCGACCCGGAGACCAGCGCCGACACCGTCCTCGTCTGGCACAACTTCAAGGAGGAGGAGAGCTTCGTCGTCGTCCCCGTCGAGGTCGACCTCAACCGGACGACCGCGACCCGGCAGCTCTACCCGTTCTCCATCCAGCTCCGCGCCATCGCGCCCGCGGACGCCATCAAGCTGCTCCCCGACAAGCTCGGGCCGCTCGCCGCCTTCATGAAGGCGGTCAACTCGGTCATCCGGGCGGTCCATCGCGCCCTCGGGCTCGTCCAGGGCGCCTTCCAGGAGGCTTCCCAGTTCCTCGGCGAGGTCCGGTACTTCCTCGCGACCGTGGACTCGCTCTTCGACTCCGTGGGCCGCATCATCGGCGCCGCGAACGACTTCGCGCAGGGCATCACCGACACCATCGCGACGGGCGCGGGCATCATCGACTCCGCGAACGAGGCGCTCGACGAGATTCTCGCCCTCCTGGAGTCCGACGAGCCGAACGCGGCCGGCATCTCCGCGGCGGCGACAATCCCCGCCGAGGCCCGGCAGACGTTCTCCGAGATGCAGGACGGCTTGTTCGGCATCCGCTCGCAGCTCGCGGCGTTCGCGTCCTCCTACGACACCGAGGCCGACGCCCTCGCGGCCGAGGGCGCGGGCATGAACGCGGCCTCCGAGGAGGAGCTGGACGCCGCCGCCGAGGACCCGGCCACCACCGCGGCCGAGCTGGAGACGCGGACCACGGGCGCGGGCGACCGGGCGCGGGCCGACGCAGGCGCGTTCCCGCGGGAGCGCGAGTTCGCGAAGTACGCCGGATTTTTCCCGTACATTGTCGCCTCCGGAGACACCGTCCAGTCGCTCGCGGCCCGCTTCCTGGGCTCCGGGATGCTCTGGTACGACCTCGTCCTCGTCAACGCGCTCAAGCCCCCCTACATCTCCTGGGCCGGCGGCCCGAATGTCGCCCGCCCTGGCGACACCATCCTCATTCCGTCGCTCGGGGGCGACGCGCGGACCAACTCGGCCGCGCGCTCCGCGGGCGCCACCGAAGAGGCGCTCTTCGGGCGGGACCTCCGGCTCGTCGAGACCAGCAACTCGCGCCCGGGGCGCCCCGGCGTGGACCTCATGGTCGACGAGCGGACGAACCGGGACCTCGCGACCATCGCCGGGCTCGACAACCTCGTCCAGGCCGTCCAGCTCCGCGTCTGGACCACCCGCGGCACGATGCCGCACTACCCCGGCTACGGGGTCCCCACCATTGTCGGCTTCGGCAACACGGCGGCGAACGTGACCGCGATGAAAATCGGCCTTCGCGCGACGCTCGCCCAGGACAGCCGCATCGACAGCATCCTCGCCATCCGCGTCGAGGCGACGGATGATAACCTAGCGGTCGACGCAGACGTGCTGCCCGTCGGAAGCACCTCTCCTACCACCCTGTCCACGGTCGTGGTGTAGCCGATGGCCCGCTTCCAACCACGGACATTTACGGACTTCCTGGAGAGGATGGCGGCCCGCGTGGTCGCTCGCTCGACCCTGACCGACCTGGAGCCCGGCGGCGTCGTCCACACCGTCCTCGCGTCCGTCGCCCGGGAGGACGACGCTACGCACTTCCAGATGACCAACCTCCAGAAGGTCTGGGACATCGACACGGCGACCGGCGAGGACCTCGACCGCCGCGCCGCGGACGTGAGCCCGGACGACCTGGAGCCGCGCAAGGGCGAGACGAAGGCCGCAGGGGCGGGCGTCTTCTCCCGCAGCTCGGGCACCGACGACCCCGTCAACAGCGAGGACACCGGCGAGGAGCCGGACGGCGCGACCGACCTGTTCGCCTTCGTGCTAGGCGACAATGGGGTCCTAGAGTTCTCGGTCACGGTGGAGTGGACCTCGGGCGGGCTCAACCGCAGCATGGTCGACGACGGGGCCGGCAGCTTCACCGGCGACGGCGACGCGGCTTCGAGCACCATCGACTACGCGACGGGCGCCGTGTCCATCGACACCACGGGCGACACCCCGGACGTGGACACGGCCATCCTCGCCACGTTCACGCCGCTCAAGGGCGCGGTCGTCATCGCGGCCGGCACGGTCGTGACCCAGGAGACCTCGGGCCAGACCTACGAGACCAGCGCGTCGGCGACAATCGCGGCCGGCGCGACGACCTCGGACTCGGTGGCGATTGTCGCCGTCGAGGCCGGCACCGGCGGCAACACCGACGCGGAGAGCGTCACTGGCTTCGAGCCCATCACCGGCGTCGAGGCGTTCCTCAACACGGCTGCCTGCTCGGGCGGGCAGGACGAGGAGACCGACTCCCAGTTCCGGGACCGCATCAAGGCGTACCTGCGCAGCCTCCCGCGCGGGACCGCGGACGCGCTCAAGTACGCCGTCCTCGGCGTGGCGGTCGACGGGCTCGGGTCGATTGTCGCCGCCGAGGTCGTCGAGGGGCAGGCCAGCGAGCGCGGGCAGGTCTGGGTCTACGTCGATGACGGTAACGGGACCATCGAGTCCACCGACAACAACGAGGGCGACCCGGAGACCGTCATCACCGCGACCGGCGGCGAGCTGCGCATCTTCACGACGAACAAGCCCCACGTCGAGGCGCCGTCCTTCCCCGCGGTCTACCAGTGGACCCCCATCGCGACTGGCGTACCCGTCACCCTCGTCGAGGAGGACGACTTCTTCCTCAACGTCGCGACCGGCCAGCTCACCCTCATCCCGGGCGGCTCCGCGGGCATCCCGACCGACGGGCTCGACCCCGGCGACATCGTGACCGGCGAATATGAGTGGTACACCGGGCTCATCGCCGAGGCCCAGAAGGTCATCGACGGCGACCCCGCCGACCGCGCCAACTACCCCGGCTACCGCGCCGCGGGCGTCCAGGTCTTCGTCATCGCGCCGACGGTGTACCAGCAGGTCATTGTCGCCTCCATCACCTTCGAGGAGGGCTACGACCCGACCACCGTGCTCGCGAAGTGCTCCGCGGCCATCAACCGCTACATCAACGGGCTCGGCATCAACGGGGACGTGGTCTACTCGGAGCTGGTCCACGTCGTCCAGGCCGTCGCGGGCGTCTACGACGTGGTCTTCACCTCCCCGACGGCAAACACCGTCATCGGCGAGGGCGAGCTGGCCCGGGTCAAGCCCTCCAACATCCTCCTGTCGGGGTCGTAGGCGACAATGAACACCACTGGCATTCCGGTCACGCGCTACGAGCTGGACTTCGAGAACGTCGCGGTCGCGTTCGTCTCCCAGTTCATCGACCCGCCGCGCCGGAAGGGGCGGGTCAAGTCCGTCGTCATCGGGAAGGACGCGGGGTCGGCAACCCAGGTCCAGCTCATGCTCCGCGAGAACGCCGAGCTTGCCCGCCAGCTCTACGACTCCGGCGTCGTCGGCTTCTCCTCGCTCGACTACGAGCTGGACCGGTTCTTCGAGCTGGCGGACGGGGAGACCCTCGAAGTCCGCATCGCGGTCGACGCGGGCGCGGACACCGACATCATCGTGCAAATCGTCATCGAGGGCTGAACATGCGCACCGCCACCTTCTACGGAACCACCCTCACCTGCCGCCTCGAAGTCGTGGTCCTCGGCGTTGGGTCGACGGGGCTCGCCCCGACAGTCGCGGTCCAGCGGCTATCGGACGGGCTCTGGCTCCAGGCGGGCGGCGGCTCGTGGGGCGCGGGGGTCGCGACGAACCCGATGGTCGAGGCGAGCGCCGCGAACATGCCTGGGCTCTACGAGTACACCGTCCCGAGCGCACGGGTCGACTACTCGACCGGCCGCCAGGGCTACCTCGTCAAGTACGTCGAGGCGACCACCCCGCTCGTCGAGTACGAGACCCAGCTCCCCCAGACCTTGTTCAGCGGCGAAATCTCCCTGGGTCTCGCCGCGGCGGCCCTCCCGGCCGCGGTGCAGCTCGGAGCCTGGGCCCCTGCGCTCGCCAACTTCTTCGCGAACCAGTACATCACCATCGTCGGCGGAACGGGCGCCGGGCAGACCCGGCTCATCACGGCCTACAGCGCCCTCCGCGTCTGCACCGTCGCCGCGTGGACGACCGTGCCCGACGTGACCAGCGTGTGCGTCATCCACGCGGGCGGGCAGGTCGGCATCAGCGTGGCCGACATCTTCACCGCGAGCATGTCGGCCTACGAGACCGCGGGGACCTTCGGGAACCACGTCAACCGCATCCTCCGGGGCCGCCAGGAGAACATGCGGACGGTCTACACCGACTGGTCCTCGCACGGGCAGCCGACCGAGGGCTACATCCTCGGCTACGCGAGCGCGGCCGACCTCAACGGCGACGCCGACCCGTGGCCCCTCGCGAAGAGCCGCTACGACTTCACCGCGACCTACGACGGGGACTTGCAGCTCACGGGCTACGAGTCCGTCAAGACGCTCTAGGCGACAATGTCCCACGACCTCCCGCGCACCGGCATCGCCGACGCCATCGGGCTCTCGACGGACGGGATGCTCGCGGGGTTCGGCGGGATTGTCGTCCAGTCCATCGACGTGGCGAACGTCGGCGACGAGGGCGGCTGGGAGGTCGTCGTCACCGGCGTGTTCCCGACCTACATCGGCATGTACGTCGACATCCGCGCCGGCAAGCCCTTCCCGGTCACCTACGGCCGCGGGTACTCGGGCGTCCTCGGCCAGGGGGACGTGTGCTGGTCGGCGGACGGCGAGACCCTCCGGTTCATCACCCCGCCGCTCCAGGTCGGTTCGCTCTACGACATCCGCGTCCAGACCACCGACGGCGCCCAGACCGGGTCGCTGGAAGACACGCTCCCGGTCTGGAAGCGGTCCTACACCACGAACCTCTACAACCTGCGGGCCGCCCACCCGCCCCCGCGCGCGGTGGGCGCCTACGACCCGGGCCTGGAGAAGTGGGGGGCCGAGAACACGGGCGACAATGACACCCTTTACTCGGCCATCCTCACCGCGCTCGCGGACACGCTCCAGGAGACCCACGGGTTCCTGCTCACTCGCGTCTACGAGGCCGTCTCCGCGGGCTTCGTGACCCTCAAGTGCGAGGGGCTCCATCGCTGGCCGACCGCGGGCCGCATCGCGCTCAACGGGCGGATGTACCGCTACACGGGGGTCTCCGCCGTCTTCGACAGCACCCCGGCCACCCCGGCCACGTCGCACTATTGTCGCCTGACGGGAGTGACGGAGGACGACGGCAGCTCGGCGACCCTCGCGGGCGCGGCCCTCGGCGACGTGCTCGTCTACATGGGCGGCGACGACACCGACATGGACCGGCTCCGGCTCTCGTTCTTCATCGAGACCGCCGAGGGCGCCGACCTCGACACGCTCGGGCGCAACTACGGGCTCTCCCGGCCGCGCGGGCTCATCGACGAGGACTACCGGGCCCTGCTCCGGGTCCTCATCTACCTGCCGGCCCAGACCATCTACGCGGTGGAGAAGGTCCTCGACGTGCTCCGCGGCCCGGGGACCTACGAGGTCTACGAGCTGTTCCCGATGCCCGACGAGAACAACCGCTTCTACGTGCAGCTCCAGGCGACCGCGGGCGGGCCGACCGGGCGGGCCTACATGACGGCCTTTGAGTTGCTCGCGTCCGTGGGCTCGACCGTGACCGTGACCCAGCCCATCTCCGTGCTCAACGGCGTGTGGTCCTCGACCGACCCCTACCGGGCCGGGACCAACTACGCCGAGGCGACGGAAGCCTTCACGGAGCTGGCGCCCGACCGTCTCCAGACCGCCGCCGCGTTCTGGGAACCGGGCGACCTCGGCCGCTCCGTCCGGCTGTCCGACGGCTCGCTCTGGGTCGTCACCGCCTACCTCGACCCCCAGACCGTCCAGGTCGCGAGCCCGACCCGCACCGACGGCCTCCTCAACGCCGGGAACCCCGACCGGGTCGTCGCGCTCGGGACCGCGTTCCGCTCCTGGATGGAGGGGCACGAGCTGGTCATCCCCAGCGGTCCGAACGCGGGCGCCTGGGTCATCGACACGTTCGTCTCCGAGCGGGAGGTCGCGCTCGTCGGCGCGGCTTTCACGACCGAGTCGAATGTCGCCTTCTACGTGCGCCCGGCGTTCGCGGGCGCGGCCGTCACCGGGACCGTCATGCGGGCGACAATCGCGGGCATGGTCATCACCTGCCCGAACGTCCTACCCGCGAACGTCTACGTCGACTACGCTACGACCCCATCGGGCGAGGCGCTCCCCGACGGGTTCGCCGATGGCACCGGTCAGTTCCCCTTCTACCTCTTCGACGACACCTTCATTGTCGCCCTCATCCTGGACATCGTGAAGGCTGCCGGCGTCGAGGCCGTCGTCCTCCTGGAGTAGGTCATGCCCGACCGCAACCGCGTCCGCGTCGAGTCCAACGAGCGCATCGACAAGCCCGACTTCGAGGCGCTCCAGCTCGGGGCCCACCTCGCCGTCCGCTACGCGCTGCGGGGGCTCATGCTCGGGACCGACGCGGCCGACGAGACCATGGTGCTCTCGACGTGGACCCTCTCGGGCGTCGGGTCCGAGCTGACCATCACCCCGGGCCGCGCGCTCGCGGGCGAGGAGATGGCGGACGGCAGCATCGAGCACGGGTACGTCACCGGCGAGGACGGCGACGCGTCCCAGGTCATCGACTTCGTGGGCGAGCCCGCGGCGACCTACATCATCTACGTGCGGCCCGACTTCTCCGCGGGCGTCTCGGGCTCCCGGCTGTTCTGGAACAGCGCCACCCTGGCGGAGGACCCGGGCACCATCGACACCCGCGAGGTCTCGGGCTGGCGCGCGGTCGCCGCGACCTCCTCGCCCGGCACGGGCTACACGCCGGTCGGGCGGGCCGTCTGGAACGGGGCCGCGTTCACGAGCGTCCACAACCAGGGCAAGCACTTCTGGGAGGGCGTGCTCGGCTCGCTCGGCGAGGAGACCGCGGGCGGGAGCTGGGGCGACGGCGCCAACGACCGGGACAACGACCGGGCGACCTACGGGGTCCAGGGGCTCTTCAAGGCGCTCTCGCTCGTCCGCCGGCAGCTCAAGGACATCATCGGGGCGGCGGACGGGCACTGGGGTTCCGCGGTCCCCGTGAACCTCACCGACACGAAGGTCCACGTCGACCTCACGACCGACCCGCACGGCTCGGCGCCGACCTGGACGGGGATGCCCAACTTCGACGGCGGCATCGACGTGAACGGGCACGGCGACTTCCGAGGCGCGGGCTACGTCGAGGTCGACACCCCGGAGGACGTGCGTTTCGCGGCCGAGGACGGGAGCTACTTCCTGCCCGTGGCCGGGATGCACGTCTACATCACGAACGGCGCAACCCACGACTACCCGGGGCTCGTCGACGGGGTCAACTACCGGATGACCAACATCGGGACGGGCCTCCTGTCGATGCTCATCCCGCTCCACATTCCCGTCGGCGCGACGCTCACCGAGGTCGAGGTCATGGGCTACTGGGAGAATCAGGCGGGGGCCGCCGCGACCCTGTCGGTCGACGTGTACAAGCAGCAGAACGCCCTCTTCGCCGTCACCGCCCAGGCGCTCGGCTCCGACACCCTCGACGACACCGGGGTCGCGGGCGCTGGCGCGGCCTACGGCGCTGCCGAGGTCACGGGGCTTTCCGAGGTCCGGAGCAACCTCAACGGTTTCTTCGCGTACATTCAGCTCAATAACGGCGGCGAAACTGACAAGCTGTCCATCGTGTACGTCCAGGCGATGTACACCTTCGACCGCGTCGTCGGGTAGACTGGCCGGCAAAGGAGACCCCGATGCCGCCCCTCGTTCCCGTCGACCCCAGCGACCCCGTCGTCGTCGTCCTCGCCCTCGTCCTCACCGAGGCGCTCAAGGGGCTGGTCTCGGAGAAGACCTACGCGCGGTTTGCGCCGGTGCTCCCGCTCTTCGTGGTCCTGCTCGCGGTCTTCATCCGGGTCGTCTACGACACGGTCACCTCCGAGGGGCTGTCCTGGTCGACCATGCTGCGCGGGCTCGCCTCCGCGGGCGTGGCGGTCCTGACCCACGCCCAGTTCCGCGCGGTCGCGAAGGCGCTCACCGACCCGGCGCCCCCGGCCGAGCCGCGCAAGCCCACCCGGAGGCCCGCCCGCAAGACGTGAAAGCGACAATGAGCCGGGCATGGTCCTGCCGGAGGCAGGGTCATGGCCGACGACGGCAGCATCGAGGTCCAGGACGGGCGGCGCACGCCGCGCCACGGCATCATCTGGGCCGAGGACTGGGACGCCCCCCGGTTCCGCCTGCTCTCGCCCATCCAACGCTGCGTCTACGTGACGCTCGTGACCTACGCGTCCGGAGGCCGCGGCGAGGTCTGGCCGAAGCAAGCGACAATCGCGGGCGTCGTCGGCATCACCCTCCGCGCGACGGAGAAGGCCATCGCCCGGCTCGCCGAGCTGGGGTACCTTCGGGTCACCCGGCAGGCCGGAGGCACCCGCCGCCGCAACGTCTACACGCTATTGTCGCCTCCCCGCGAGGTCCCGTGAGCGTCACCGGGTTTGACCCCGTCATCGAGGTCGACCACACCATCTCCGTGCTCCGCGCCCCCGAGCCCGTCGTCGCCATCGTGCGGCACTTCGTCAGCTACCAGAAGGAGCGGCTCCCGCCCATCCCGGTGCAGGCCGCCATCCGCTCCTACTTCGGCGACAATCAGCGGACGGGCTCGCGGTCCGATGTCTGGGCCGTCCTCGGGGACCGCGCCACGCGCGCAGCGATGGGGGCGACGGGTTTCGACCCGGACGCCCTCGACCTCCGGATGGTCGACGCGTCGTGCCGCGGCCAGGGCTTCTGGGACGGCTGGGAGCGGCTCGTCACCCCGAGCGGGAAGTTCCCCGCCGGGCTCCAGGGGCACGTCGAGCGCATCCTCCGGTTCCGCTGCGGGCTGCGGCCCATCATCCGGGACCTGCGCCCGCCGCCCCCGCGTCCGCAGCCCATCTGCGCGCCCCCGAGCCTCTACCCCTTCCAGGCGGAGGCCGTCGCCGCGTTCCTCGCGGGCGGGCAGGGCGTCATTGACCTCCCGCCCCGCTCGGGCAAGACCCGCATCGCGGTCGCGATTGTCGCCGCGACCGGGTTCCCCACCCTGTTCGTCGCTCCGCACAAGGGGCTCGCGCGCCAGACCGCCGCGGTCTTCGCGCAGCACTTCGGGGACCACACCGTAGCGCTGCTCACGGGCGGCGAGCAGGGGGTCAGGACGCGTCGGCGGCTCCCGAGCCAGCTCATCTGGGTCGCGACCCCGAAGACCGCCGCAGGGCTCCCAGGCATCGAGAGCCGACAGCTCCTCGTCATCGACGAGTTCCACCACGCCGCCGCCGACACCTGGAAGGACGTGGCGGCCCGCTGCAAGGGCGCGTGGTGGCGGCTCGGGCTCACCGGGACCCACTTCCGCGCGGACGGGCGGGACATGGAGATGGCCGGCGTCATCGGCCGCGCGCTCTACTCCCGGTCGGTCTCCGACATGGTCGCGGTCGGCCGCGTCGTCCCCGCGCGCGTCGCAATGCTGCGAGTCGGCGGCGACCGGGTCACCGGGAAGGGCTGGTATAAGGACGGCGTCGTCTTGAGCGACAATCGAAACCAGACCCTCATCTGGGCTGCGAACCAGCTCGTCCAGGCGGGCAAGCGGGTCCTCTGCCTCGTGAAGCAGGTCGAGCACGGTCGCGCCATTGTCGCCCGCATCCCGGGCGCGGTCTTCGTCTCCGGGGAGTCCGGCGACGGCACCGACGCGGCCCTCGCAGCCCTGGAGCGCCGGCAGGTCACCGCGGTCGTAGGCACCTCGGTCATCGGCGAGGGCCGCGACGTGCCTGCCGCGGACGCCCTTGTGTACTTCGCGGGCGGCAAATCCGAGGTCGGCCACACGCAGGATTACTACCGGGTCCTCACCGCCTCGCCGGGCAAGACTCATGGTATCGTGGTCGACGCCGCGGACACGCATTCTGACGCTCTCCTCTCCCATTCGGCCGAGCGACTCCAGCACTACCGGGAGGAGCGGTGCTTCACCGCCGAGGTCATGGACTGGACCGCGTTCCCAGGCTGGCTCGCGAAAGTCGCATGACCGCGGGCATGGTAGCGGACGCCTCCCACCCCCGGAGTTCCTCACATGACCCGCGCCGCAATTGTCGCCCACCGACTGGGCGAATCCGCCTTCAACGCCATCGTCGAGAACGTCGAGGTCCCCTGCCCGATGGACCCCGAGGAGAAGCGCAAGTTCGTCGCGGACGTGCTCGCCGCCGCATCCGAGTACGGTGGGGTGAAGCTCCCCTTCAAGGCCCCGAAGCTCAACGACAAGCTCACGGTCAAGGGGTTCCCGGGCGGCGTTCCGGCCCTCACCACGAAGGGGCTCGCCGAGTTCTACGCCTCGAAGGGCTGGACCTACATGGTCCTCCGCATCGGCCCGCTCGTGCGCGGGTTCATGGGCCAGACCGAGCGGCTCCAGGAGGTCCTCGCGCTCTACGAGGCCCAGTGCGCGGCCGAGGGCGTGACCCACCTTCCGCCCTTCGCCGACGGTCCCCACGTCGCGGGCGGAACCGAGCCGCATTCGGCGTTCTCGGTCATGTTGGACGGCGTCGGGACCGACGAGCAGTGACCCGCCCGGTCACTCGCGCGGAGGCCGAGGCGCTCGTCCTCCTGTACAACCGCGTCACGGTGCGCTGCCCGAACGTCCCGCAGGACGGCCGCGGGCAGCCCATCGGGCGCAAGGTCACCCCGACTGCCGTTAAGGAAGCGACGGCGTTCCTACGCTTCTGCGTGGACAACGGCTTCGACCCCGAGCGGTTCATCATCGAGCGGCACGAGACCCTCGGCTGGCGAACCCGCATCCCGCTCAAAGAGCTGGCGCACGTCTCGGAGAACACGCTCGACCACTTCCGAGCCTGGGGCGAGGCCCGCGCCGCCGAGACGACGCGCGCCGTCGCGCCGGTCGAGGACTTCGACCAGCTCGCGGCCTACCCCGAGCAGCTCAAGGCCCGCTACGCCCTGGGCCCGCGCGACCTCTGCATGGTCACGCCGGACACCCGCGGCTGGCACCCCGCCTCGAAGTGGTGCCAGCTCTGCACGGTCGCGGACGCCTGCCGCCGCCGCCTCCCCGCCGACCGGCGCGCTCGCAGAGAAGGGAATGCTCGGTAACGACGCCTTTGGGCCGGACTTCCAGCGACAGCTCGTCCGCGGGTGCATGGCCGACGCCGCGCTCCGCGGCATTGTCGCCCGCTTCATCCGCGCGAACCAGCTCGGCTGGACCGACCCGGGCGCGGCCTTCGTCTGGAAGCTCATCGAGACCCGGGACTACGTCTCGCCGCTCATGCTCCAGACCGAGGCCGCGCGCCTCGACCCGTCCGACCCCGCGCGCATCGGGGCCGCGGTCGTCGCGATGGGCGCCTCCGACTTCCGCGACGCGGCCTACGTGCGCGAGCGCATCGTCGAGTGGGCGAAGAGGCAGGTCTTCCGCGCGGGCTTCGAGGAGAGCCGCGCGCTCTTCACGTCGGGCGACATTGAGGGCGCCATCTCCGCCACGATGCGCCGCGCCGAGGAAGCGAACGCCATGAGCATCGGCGTCGCGGACCGCGGCTGGTTCTTCGAGGGGCTCCAGGAGCGGCAGCGCGAGCGGTTCGCCGGGACCCTCGCGGGCGACGCGTTCCCCTCGGGCATCTCCGGGCTCGACGACGCCATGGGCGGCGGGCTCCGCATCGGGGAGCTGGAAATCCCCATCGCCTACTCCGGCGTCGGCAAGACCTTCTGGTGCGTCCAGCGGGGCTACGTCGCGACCCGGCTGTACCGCCGTGTCCTCCACTGCGTCCTCGAAGGCGGGCGCAAGGGGACCCAGGACCGCTACGAGGCCCGGTTCGCCCAGGCCATGTTCTCGGCCGTCCGTCAAGGCGACATTTCCCCCGATGTCCTCGCCCGGCTCGACGCCGACTACCAGTCCCTTCGGCACAACCTCGTCATCCGCGCGTGGAACGACGGCGACAAAGCCTGGGCCGTCACCTTCGACGACCTGATTACCGAGTTGAAGACGTTGCGGCGGGACTTCGGCTGGGTCCCCGAGCTGATTGTCGTCGACTACGGCGACCTCCTCGCGGAGAAGGGCGACAATGAGTATGAGCGCCAGAAGCTCGCCTACCGCAAGCTCAAGAGCCTGTCCGAGCGCATCGACTTCCCCGGCCACCACGGCTACGCGGTCTGCTCGCCCTCGCAGGCCCAGCGGCCCGACAAGGGCGCGGACACCCGCGAGCACGTCCTCCGCCCCCGCGACATCGCCGACAGCTACGAGAAGGTCCGCGCGGGCGACGTGGTCGTGAGCATCAACCGGACCCTCGCGGAGAAGGAGCACAAGAGCGCCCGCGTCCACCTCGGCAAGTACCGCCACGACGAGGACGGCGGGACGTGGCGGGTCACGACCGAGTACCAGCACGGCGGCTTCTCGCAGCTCTACGGGTCCGACCCCGGCCCGCCCCCGCCGCGACTCGGCGCCGGCCCGTGAAGCGGGAGCGGCCGGAGCTGACCCCCGTGGAGACCGCGATGGACCTCGGCGCCTGGGTCGCGGCCGAGATGTCCGTCGTCGCGCGCCACTCCGCGGCCGAGTGGACCGTCGTGTGCCCCCGGTGCAGCGAAGAGAAGCTCGCCATCAACGTCCGCCGCAAGGCGTGGCAGTGCTGGCGCTGCGGGTTCGCGGGGTTCTCGCCCGCCGCGCTCATCATGACCGTCCTCGACTGCCACCCCGCCGAGGCCGGGCAGGTCTGCGCCCAGTACGCCTCGGGCATCCGGGTCCTCGGCAAGGTCGACGCGCTCGACGACGCGGCGATTGTCGCCCGCCGCCAGGGCGCCATCCCGCTCGCGCCGCCCCCGCCCGGGACGACCTGGGGGAGCCTCGACCCGCACACGGCCGCCTACGCGCACGCCCGCGGCATCCCGAGCGACCACGCCTACTGGCTCGGGCTCTGCTCGGTCCGCGGCGACGGCTCGGGCTCGCCCGTCGAGTACATGACCCGCGGGCGGCTCCTCATCCCGGTCTGGCTCCACGGGCGGTTCGTCTACTGGGTCGCCCGCGCGACCACGGCGGACTCCGACATCAAGACCGTCAACCTGCCCGAGAGCTGCAACGAGGGGACGCACCCAAAGGGCCCGCCGTGCCGCGGCACCCCCGACTGCACCTGCCGTCACGAGCGCTGGGGATTGTCGCCCGTGCCCCAGGTCGCGGGCAAGGTCGAATGCCTCGTCGGGCACCACCTCCTCCAGGCCGGCAAGCCCGCCATCCTCGTCGAGGGGCCGACCGACGTTGCCGTGTGCGGCCCGGGCTTCTGCGGGACCATGGGCGCCCGGCTCGCCCTGGAGCAAGCCTTCCTCCTCGTCGAGGCCCAGGTCTCCGAGGTCATCATCCTCTTCGACGGCGACGACGCCGGCTACAAGGGCGCCAAGCAAGCCCACGACCTGCTCGCGCCGCTCCTCCCCGTGCGCGTGGCGGACACCCCGCTCGGTCGGGACCCGGGCGACCTCGGGCGCGCGACCGGGCTCGCGCTCGCCGACCGGGCCCGTTCGGGCGGGATTGTCGCCCCGTTGAACGAGCGCAAGGTCCACGCGATGGCCCGCGAGATGAGGCCGGTTCAAGGCGCGTTTATCAAGCCGCTCTGATAAATGTCGCCTCGCAGGGAACGGGGCGACAATACGGCTTCTCCTCTCGGGCAGCCCTCGACCCGGCATCGGGCCCGGGGTATTGTCGCTCACCCTGACTGCATGGAGGCAACGTGTCCCCTTACCTGCTCTCTGCCACCTTCTCGAAGCGCCCCGACGAAGCCTGCGACATCCACCTGCGGTGGAGCGACGGCCTGGAAGAGACCATCTGCCAGACCGACCCGGTCCTCGTCATCTACGCGCGCTCCGCGAAGCAGCGCGCCGCGAAGGCCCCGCAGCCGCCCTCGACCAACTCCCAGCCCTGGGCGGAGTGGCTCCTCAAGTACGCCGACAGCTACGACCGGACCCACGGCGGCACGCCCCCGGACGGCTACGTCGCCCCGTCCGCCGAGGAGCCGGCCGTCGCCGAGCCCCAGACCCCGCTCTTCCCGGCGGGCGGCACCGGTGTCGAGGTCGTGACCGACCCCGTGGTCCTCCGCCGCCGCGCCCTCGAAGCCATGGGCCCCGGCGACTACAAGGCCGCCGCGAAGGCCGCGGGCGTCAAGGGCTACTCGAAGCTCTCGAAGGCCCAGCTCGTCGACGCGGTCCTCGCGGCCGAGTTCCCCGCCCCGGCCCCCGCCGTGGTCGAGCCCGAGCCGGCCCCCGAGCCGACGCCGGTGACGACCGCGACGACCGAGGGCGACCAGAACGGCGTTCCCGGCAAGCGCGGCAAGCGCAACAAGACGAAGGCCCGCGAGGCCGCCGCCGCGTCCGCGCCCGCGACCGAGCTGGGGGAGGCGCACGTCGTCACCCCGGCCCCCGAGCCGTCCCCGATGCCGGACATCACCGGCGCGCTCCAGGCCGAGGCCGGAGGCGACAATGCCCCCGAGGTCGTCTCCGCGGAGGACGCGATGGCCGCCGCGGTCGCCGTGTTCCTCACCGGGAACGTGAAGGCCGTCTCCGAGCGGGTCGCCGCGTGCGAGGACCGCGCGCAGCTCGACGCCGCGCTCGGCGCCGAGCAGGACGGCAAGGCGCGCAAGGGCGTCATCGAGGCCCTCCGCGTGCGCATCATCGCGCTCAAGACGCCGGCCATGCCGGACCCCGAGGAGCGCGCGCGGCTCATCCGCGAGTCCGTCGAGCGCATCCTCAAGGGCGACACGGCCCAGGTCGCCGGCATGGTCGGCTCGGTCGGGCTCTCGCCGACCCCGCTCGACCTCGACGTTCTCGGGGCCGCGCTGACGGCGGAGAAGCAGGCCCGGCGCGTCCGCAAGGGCGTGGTCAAGGCCATCGAGGCCCGCATCGCGGCCCTGACCCCCGCGGGCGACATTGTCGCCCCGGCCGAGGGCATCACCGACTCCGAGACCCGGCCCGAGGTCGCGGGCGAGGGGCTCGGCGGCACCGGCGTCGAGATGGGCGGCGGCATGGGGCTCACCGGCGGCGCCGAGCTGGGCGGCGGGCTCGGCGACGGCTCGGGCGAGCTGTCCGGCGGGCTCATCGGCGAGTCCTCGGGCGGGCTCGGCGGGGCGGGGCGGGACGCCTCCCCCACGAAGGTCCCGACCCGGCCCGGGGCGGGTTGCAAGCAGCCCGACAAGGTCGACGGCTGGGAGGCCGGGCGGGTCCTGGTCGTCGTCAAGCCGCACCGCGGCGAGTTCGCGGACTGGGGCAAGTGCGAGTACCGCGTCCGCTGCGACGAGGACGGCGGCTACACCCTCATCATGCTCACCGGGAACCGCGGGAAGAAGGACCTCGGCAACCTCTTCGAGGGGAAGAAGTGGCCCTACGTGAGCCCGATGCTCACGGACCTCATGGGCATCGAGCGGGACGCCGAGGGCAAGCCCGTCCGCCACCACCGCATGACCCTCCGCCGCTGGTTCGCCATGGGCCGCGAGTAGACCCAGAATCGTCCGCCATCGCTGATACAAACCGAGCACCACGCATGGAGGCGACAATGCTCAAGGCACCCGCGACGTTCTACGGGTCCGCGGACGCGCACACGCGCCGCGTGACCCTCACCCTCATCCGCGCGTCCACGCGCTGTCCCGATGACCTCGTGTTCATCGTGGACAGTCTCGCGGGCGCCGGGTGGGACTGGAGCACCCTGACCCAGGCCGACGCCGAGGCCGTCTACGGGCTCGTCAACGACGACCTCGTCGAGCAGGCGAAGAGCGAGTTCTCGGCCGACACGACCACCGTGGTCGACCTCGCCCGGCACCTCGCCGACCACCCCGAGTTCGTCGACGACGACGGCGACACCTTCTGCCCGCTGTGCGGGCACAAGCACCTCCGCTGGGGCTTCACGCTCCAGAACACCGTCAAGGCGGACCAGGGCATCACGGAGGGGCGAGACCTGCTCACGGGCTCGACCTGCGTGGTCCAGTACGGCCTCCGGGTCGACGGGACCATGACCGCCGAAGCGGCCCTCGAAGCGCTTAACAAGGCCATCGCCGGGCTCATGCGCAAGGCCGAGCGGGAGGACTGGCAGAAGGAGCACCCCGACCACCGCCGCGAGCTGGCGATTGTCGCCCACGCCGAGGACCGCATCGGCAAGCGCTGGTTCAGCTTCGTCAACGCCGAGGCCCGGCGGATGCTGCCGTACCCGTGGGGCTCGCACCGCAACCGCGAGCACGCCGCCTACGCGAAGTGGGCCCGGGCGACCGTGAAGTACTACGCGACCCACGGGTACCTCACGGCCGAGCGCAGCGAGCAGCTCTACGCGAGCGGCGGGCTGGAGCAGGCCCGCCGCATCGTCACCGCGGTCGCCGAGGCTAACGACGCGTCCCCGACCTACCGGGACTGGATGGACTGGCTCGCGCGGCACCCCGGCATCACCGAGGGCGAGCGGCGCCGGCTGGACGACATCATCGCGCGCAGCTACCCTCGCGACCGCCTCTACAACTTCAACCGCCAGCTCGTCGACGACATCGAGGCGCGGCACCGGGCGGACCGGCTGCCGCCCCCGCCGCCCCTCCCGGGAGGCGACATTGTCACCCCGCCGGCCCCGGCCCCGAAGCCGCCCGGCCCGACCCTGGACGACGTGTCCGACCTCCCCGGAATGGTCTAGCTACCTCGGACAAAGCAAATGTCGCCGAGCCGGGGAACCGGCCCGGCATTCGGTTTCTCCTCTTCCCCGAGCCGCAAGGGCTCATCTCACGCCCGCATGGAGAGCGACAATCATGACGACCCCGAACCCGAAGCCCGTCGACCCCGCGAACGAGACCCCCCGCGTCATCGGCTGGGAGCCCTTCTCCCTCCCCGGCATCGACGTGCCCCTCCGCAAGGCCATCACGCACAACGGCAAGCTCCGGCCCGCCGTCCCGAAGAAGGACCCGTCCTACGTGTTCCGCGAGGACCACGTTCGCGAGGTCGCGACGTGCGTGTGGCCCGCCGACGAGGCGGACTGGATGCCGCTCCTCGCGGCCGGGCCGAAGGGCTCGGGCAAGACCTCGCTCATCCTCCAGCTCGCGGCCCACTGCGGCATCCCGGTCTACCGCATCAACCTGAACGTCGGCACGTCGGTCCGGCACCTCAAGGGCCGCGTCGGCGCCGTCCAGGGCCAGACGGTCTTCGTCCCGGGCGTCGCGACGCTCGCGATGGAGAACGGCGCGTGGCTCCTCCTCGACGAGGTCACCGGCGCCACCCCGCCGGTCGCATTGTCGCTCTTCCCCATCCTGGAGCCCGACGGCGACGTGCTCCTCGAAGACGCGCAGCCGCCCCGCTACGTGAACCGGCACCCCGACTTCCGCGCGTTCGCGACCGACAACACGGTCGGCGCCGACATGGAGGCGAGCCGCTTCGAGTACCGCGGCACGAACCCGGACATGAACAGCGCGCTCCTCGACCGGTTCGGCGGCATGATTCACGTCCCGTACCTCGGCGACCGCCAGGAGCACGCCGCGGTCGCGGCGAAGGTCCCGAAGATTGACTCGGTCGCCCTCGAAGGCATCATCATCTGCGCGAACAACATCCGCGCGACCGCCGAGCTGCCGGCCTTCTCGACCCGCATGGTCTACAACTGGGCCCGCCGCATCGCGATGGGAAAGCTCAACGCCGACGGGGCCCAGATGCTCACCGGCGACTACCAGCTCGACACCGACTGGGTCCTCGCGTGCGCGAAGCCCGCGTTCCTCGACAAGCAGCGGTCCGCGGTCGAGCGCAACGCGATGGAGGAAATCATCCGTCGCCAGTTCGCGACGCCGTAAGGAGGCGACAATGACCACCATCCCCATGCAAGGGTTCCTGGTCGGCCTGGAGAGCTGGGGGCGCGGCGACCGAGAGCCGCCGCGCACCTGGGTTATCCTGCGCACCCTGGTCGGCAGCTTCGAGCTGTGGCACGGCCCGGGGCTCGACGGGCGGATTGTCGCCGCCGGCCCCGGCGTCCAGGTCGGCCCCTACCCGGGCATCCTGGAACGGCATCAGCAGACGTGGACCCGGGAGGACGCCGCGAAGACGTTCGCCGCCCGGACCATGAAGGCCGCCATCGGAGGCACCGACGGCTGGCACCCCTGCTACCAGGGGCCGCTCGTCCTCCAGGGGCTCGGCGTCGACCGCTTCGGCGCCGCGTCCCGCTTCCGCGAGCACGCGCCCGCCGACGCGACCGCCGCGCCCGCGCAGCCCGCCGAGGTCACCTTCGACCCGAACGACTTCCAGGCCCGGCTCCGCGCTCGACGGGCCCAGAAGGCCGCTGCCGAGCAGGCCGCGGCTGACCTCGTGGTCGAGCAGAACGACGGCATCCGGCGCGTCAAGGCGTTCCGCGATGCGAACGGGGCGATGCTCGCCGACCTCCCGGTCTCCGGCTGGACGGACGGCGGCAACCCCGAGGCGCCCCGGCTCAAGGGTCGCATCCATAGCTGCAACCCTCACTTCGCGGTCATCGAGGCCGCTGTCGCCGACCTGGACAAGGCGTCCGGCGGCATCGTCTGGGTCTTCGACCCTGGGTTCCCCTTCGCCGTCGGTGTCACCGCCGCGGACCACAAGTAGAGGCGACAATGAGCGACATCATCCAGAACGCCCAGGCCGGCACCTTCATCGTGAAGTCCCGCGCCCAGGCCCTCGAAGGCGCTGCGTCGGCGACGGCGAAGGCGCTCCTCCGCAGCGACAACATCACGGTCCGGGCGACGGGTCTGTCCGCCGCCTACGACCCGAAGACCCGGACCATGCACGTCCCCGCGTTCTCCATGCGCGCGGACGACGACCCGCGGCTCCTCAACACGTTCCGCGGCACCCTCGACCGCGAGTGCGCCCGCGTCGCGTTCACCGACTACGACGCCCTCGCCCAGGTCGAGCAGTCCTGGAAGGACCTCGGGCTCCCCGAGGAGACCACGGGCCGGCTCAAGGCGCTCACCGAGGTCTTCGAGAGCCCCCGCATCGAGAAGCTCTGGGGGAAGAAGAACCCGGGCTCCGTGCGGTTCCTCGCGGACATGCACGCCTACTGGGGCGAGAAGACCGGCGGCGCCGCGGCGACCGACCCCGAGCACGAGAACCCGCACACGCACGAGCCCATCGGCGTGTTCGGGGCCCTGCTCCAGGGCATCACGCGGCTCGCCGACGGGACCCTGCGCATCGAGGAGATGCACCCCATCACGGCCGCGCTCCTGTCCATGTGCGCGGACGAGATTGTCGCCGGTCTCCAGGCCACGACGACCGCCGAGGCCGCGGACGTTGCGATGGCAGTCATGAAGAAGCTCGCGGACCCGCCGCCCCCGCCGCCCCAGCAGCCCGAGCCGCAGGACGAGGAGGAGGAGGAGGACGAGCAGGAAGAGGGCGAGGAGCCCCCTCCGTCCGAGCAGCCCGAGCAGCCGGAGGACCCCGAGCAGGAGCCCGACGGCGGCGAGGGCGGCGACGAGGACGAGAACGAGGACGAGGAGGACGGCGACGGCGGCGACAATGACGCCGACGGGCCGGGCGACTGCGAGGACGAGGGCTCGGAGTCCGAGAAGTCCGACGAGCCCGGCGAGGACGACGACTCCGAGGGCGACGAGTCCGAGGGCGGCGACAACGACTCCGACGAGGAGGAGGGGGAGGAGGAGGAAGCCGAGGGCGACGACGACGGCGACGAGGACGGGGAGTCCGAGGACGACGGCGACGACGACGCGGGCGAGGACGACGACGGGGACCCGGACGAGGGCGAAGACGGCGGGGACGACGCGGACATCTCCGTCGCCCAGCGGCCCTCGGCGCCCCCGCCGTCCCTGGGCCAGGACGCCGGCAACGACCAGGGGCTCGCCTGGAACCGCGGCACCCCCGACGACGACGGGCCCCAGGGCTTCGGCGTCGACGAGGACGAGGACGACCTCCCGCCGGGCCCGGAGGCCACGGAGGGCGACGCGGGCGACGGCCCGCCCGTCCCCCACGGCGTCGGTCCGGCCATCGCGGCCGAGTCCGCGGTCGAGGCGCTCGGCGGCGAGTGGGGCGAGCTGCCCACCGCGGGCGAGCTGGTCGCGAGCGAGGTCTTGAAGGACCCCGACCGCCGCCCCTACACCATCCACCCGGACGCGAAGGCGAAGGACGAGGTCGAGCGGTTCGACAGCGCCCAGCGCGCGGAGGGCCGCAAGGTGCTCAAGGGGCTCCGCGGGGCCGCGAGCACGTCGGTGTCGTTCCTGTCCAACCGGCTCCGCGACGTGCTCGCGGCGACGAAGCAGACCTTGTACGTCGGCGGGCTCGACGACGGCGAGGACCTGGACGCGGACGCGCTCCCGATTGTCGCCCTCGGGCTGCCCATGAGCAACATCCACGCGGACACGTTCGCCGGACTGGACGACAATGCCTTCGTGATGGTCGCGGTCGACTGCTCGGGGTCCATGGGCACGTCCAGCCCGACGCGGTGGTGCGCGAAGCACGGCAACATCGGGTCGGACCTGGAGCACTGGCCGACGTGCCAGAAGCGGGACCCCGGCGCGACGACCCGTTGCGGCCTGCCGCTCCAGTACCGGGTCACGACGGCGGCTGGCTACGCGGCCGTCACCGCGCTCGCGCTGCACGAGAGCCTTCGCCTCGTCGGCGTGCCGCACGCGGTCATGGGCTACACCACGGGCCAGGGGGTCTACGGCGCCCGCGACGGCTACAGCAACCCGATGACCCCGGGCGGCTTCCCGACGTGGTCCCGGATGCAGTGCTCCAACGTCATGAAGCTCTTCGTCGAGGCCCCGGGCAGTGGTGACGACGGCAGCGCGCTGCCGTACATCACGGGCTCGGGCGCGAACCTCGACGGGGAGGCCGTGAAGGAGGCCGCCATCTACGCGGCCCAGCACGCGGGCGAGTCCGACCGCATCGTCCTGATTGTCGTCTCCGACGGGCTCCCGTCCGCAGCCGACGACCGGGCCATGAACAAGGTCCAGCTCAAGCGCGCGGTCGAGGAGGTCGCCCAGGCCGGCATCGAAGTCTACGGCATCGGCATCGGCATCCACCCCGAGGTATACTCCCAATTCTTCCCCGAGCTGCCGTCTACCGGCTCGCGGGCGGCGACCGGGTTCGTCTGTCTCGAAGAGCGGGCGACCGGGCTCTCCGCCGCGGTCCTGGGCAAGCTGGTTCGGGTCCTCGGCAAGTCCGTCGGCTTCTCCCGGAGCGCATGATGTCGCACCCTTCCTACCTGCCGCCGCCGCCCTCGCTCGACGAGGGCGCGTCGCCCTGGGAGGCCGTCGTCATCGCGGAGGTCGCCCCCATGGCCGAGAGCCTCGCTCGCCGCGTCCACGGACTGGCGAACGCGGACCTGGACGTGAAGGACGGTCGCCAGCGCATCCTCGTCGAGGTCACGCTGGCGTGCCGCCGATGGGCGCTCATCCACGGGCCGACGCGCCCGAACGAGCGCTACATCTGGTCGGCCATCCACCGCGCCCGGCGGAAGCTGTACCGCAACGTCCGCCGGTCGGGCCCGAGGGCGACAATCCGACCGGGCGAGGGGTCCGAGTCCGAGTCCGTCTGCGTGCCCCTCTGCGAGGCCCCCACGCCCGCGGAGGCCGCCGAGGAGGCGAGCGACCGCGACCTCTACGTCCAGGTCGCGAACGGCGTCTACGCCACGCTCACGCCCGCGGATGCGGCCCTGCTCCGGATGTCCTCGGAGGGCATGACGCCCCAGGACATCGCCGAGGAGGTCGGCCGCCCGGGCGACAATGTCGCCATCTCCCAGCGCCTCTACGTGCTCCGCCGTCGCGCCCGTGAACATCTCGCCCGCCTGGGCATATGGGCCCTCGACGACGTTCACGCGCTCGGCGAGTACCCCTGCGATGTCCGGCACCCCGATTAGCTCCATGCCCGCCCTTCCGGTGACCCGCGCGACGCGCGAGGCCGCCGAGGGGGCGGGCATCGTCGTTTCTGGGACCGACCCCGAGGCCGCCGTGCTCCGCGTCCTCGGCGGGCTGCCGATGGCCGACGCCCCCGCGTGTATCGGCCAGCGGGCGACAATGCCCGCGGCCCTCTGCGCGGGCTGCACCTGGGCCCCCGGCTGCGAGCTGCTCCCGCCTCCGCCGGCCCTCCCATGACCGACGCGGAGACCGAGCCCATCGGCTACCTCACGAACCGCAGCGCTGGCTTCTGCGACGTGACGCCCTGGGTCCAGGACCAGGGGGTCGACTTCGACGCGACGGACCTCGTCGAGGGCAGCAAGCTCGCGACCGAGTACAACGGCGTGACCCACTGGGTCTACGTCGTCCCCTGTCCGGACGGCGTGCCCGCGACCTGGGGCCCCCGCCGGTGGGGGCGCTACGTCTACCGGGGTAACCGGCACAAGTCCCTGACCTCCATCGCCCGGCTCATCGTCGGGCCTTCCGACCCCCGCATCAGCGGCAACCGGCTCTTCGGGCTGCGTCGCCGCAGGAGAGGACCATGAGCACCTCCGCCGTCCAGGCGACCCCCTACGGCTCGCTGCCCGTGGCCGCGCAGGCCGAGGACGTGTCGACCGCCTGGACCTACGCCCTCGACCTCCGCCGCGAGACCGGGGCCCCCAGCGCCCCCGACGAGTCGCGCTGGGCCGAGCCCGGCACGTTCTCCGTCGCCGTGTTCCCGACGCTCGCAGGGCACTGGCCCGTGGGCGAGGTCCGCCTCCTCATCGACGGCCAGGACGTGCGGCTCGTCGGGGCCCGCACCGCCCGCGAGGACGTGGTGGAGGTCACGGTCGAGGAGGTCCGCGCGATGCGGAAGAACCCCGCCTACGCCGAGACCATGCGCGCGTGGCTCCAGGCGTAGGGGATGTTCGACGCGCCCGCATTGTCGCCCGGCCACACCATCGTCCGGTCCGCCTACGACCTGACGACGATGGTGACCGCGATGCGGACGGCGCGCTCGCGGGCGGTCGACTTCGAGACCAACGGGCTCCGATGGTGGGTCGGGAACAAGCCCGTGGGCTACTCCATGGGCTTCATCGGAGACGACAATCGCATCCGCGCTTGGTACGTCCCCGTCGCCCATCGGTCGCCCGAGCCCCAGGTCAACGAGACCGCCGCGAAGGCCGCGTTCCGGGACGGCCTCGCAGGCGCCGACGAGATTGTCGGCCAGAATCTCAAGTTTGAGCTGAACATGGGGCGGGCCAACGGGTACGAAATCCCCCAGTGGACCCAGCTCCAGGACACGCTCATCCAGGCGTACCTCATCAACGAGAACCGCAACTTCGACCTCGAAGGGCTCGTCGGTGCGTTGAAGATATCGCCTTACGGCTCCGCTTTCGAGATGAAGGAGCGCGTCGGGGCGTTCCTCACGCGACGCGCGAAGGAACACAAGCTCCCGCTCAAGCGGTCTGACCGCGGCTCTGACTTCACGTACCTCGGGCGCTTCGGTCACTCCGAGGTCCCCATCGAGCTGGAAGCCGAGTACTCCTGTCGGGACATCGGCCACTCGCTCGTCCTCGACCGCGTCCAGCGGCACTATGCGATGGGCATCGGGGCCCACTACGAGGCCCGTCGGCGGGTCCTGTACGCGAACGAGATGCTCCTCATCCGCGCGCTCGCCGACATGGAGTTCACCGGTCAGCTCCTCGACATCGACTACCTGGGCAAGCTCGCCATCGAGCTGGACACGTACCTGGAGACCCACGGGCTCGACCTCCAACGCGCGTTCGGGGCGACAATCGAGTGGAACAACGATGGGCACGTCCGGGACCTCCTCTACGAGCACCTCAAGCTCCCGGTCCTGGAGAAGACCGACAAGGGCCAGCCCTCGGTCGACAAGGGCGCGCTCATGTCGCTCGCCGCGTTCCACCCGGGCATCCCGCTGCTCGCGGAGTGGCGCCAGCGCTTCAAGGTCCGCTCGACGTACACCGAGACGCTCATCGAGAAGGTCGGCCACGACGGCCGCTTGCACGGCGACTTCGTCCAGTGGGGGACTTCGACGGGCCGATTGTCGTCTAAGAACCCGAACCTCCAGAACATCCCCAGTCGGCACAAAGAGCTTTCCAAGGCCGTCCGCAAGGCGTGGATTATCGAGCCTGGAATGTGCCGTATCCACTGCGACTACTCCCAAATTGAGCTGCGCATCCTCGGCTGGGCCACGGGCTGCCCCAACTTCGTCCAGCCCTACGAGAGCCCGGCGTACGACGCCTATCTACGGGGCGACATCGACTACAACTCTTACGTGTGGTACCGCATCCACGAGCCCGAGGTCGACGTTCACGGGAACACGGCCCAGAGCGCGTTCGGCGTCCACCACGCGGACCCCGAGTGGGCGGTCAAGCGGTCCGCCGCGAAAATCATCAACTTCGGCGTGCCCTACGGCGGCGGCCCGGGCCTGCTCATGGGCGACCCGAACCTCCGGCTCTCGCCCTCCGACGCCCAGACCTACTTCGAGGCATACCACCGTCGGAACCCTGAAATCTCGCACGCGAAACAGAACCTCTTCGCGCACATGAAGGCGAACCGCGACGGGGGCTTCGGCCCGTCGTTCGTCAACTGGGCCGGGCGCGTCCGCCACGGGCCGCGCCTGCTCTGGCAGCGGCGCCGCGGCGGCGACTGCCCGGTCGCCGAGGAAGAGCGCTCGATGTTCGCGAGCAACATCCAGGGCTCGGCGGGCGAGCTGACCCGGTTCGCGCTCGTGAAGCTGTGGTGGGCGCAGCAGACCGGCAAGCTCCCCGCGAAGACCACCACGACCGTCCACGACGACATCGGCGTCGACTGCCGGAAGAGCGACCGCCGCTACGTCGCCTACGAGGTCCGCCGCCTCATGGAGGACTTCAAGGGGCTCTTCGGGCGCATCCCTGTCGTCGCCGACCTCGAAGTCACTGACACCACCTGGGCCGACAAGGCCGACTACGAACCCTTGAAGGAGGCCGCATGAGCGACAATCGCTCGCACCGTACCATTGTCGCCCAGCTCGCCGCCCTCCCAGCGATGACGCTGGGGACCCAGACCATCACCGGCATCGAGCTGTCGTTCATCGTCGCCATCAACCCGGAGCTGCCCTACGCCGAGGCCATCAAGACGCCCCAGGTCATCTCGGAGCTGGGCACCATGACGGCGAAGGCGCTCGGCGCGAAGGAGGACGCCGAGCTGGAGTACCGCATCTGGCGGGACACGCTCATCCACAAGCTCACGAACAGCATCGTCGACGCGAAGGCCGCGGGCTTCGAGTGTGCGTGCGACCCGGGCGTCGACGCGAAGGGCAACGCGAAGCCCCCGAAGACGCCCTCGAAGGAGGCCGCCGAGGTCTACCTCCGCACGCTGCCCGAGTACCGCGAGCACTACAGGCGCCAGAACGCCGCGACCGAGACCTGGGCCGCGCTCCATGCCTCGTTCAAGGGCGCCGAGGCCCGCCAGTGGGCCGTCCGCATGAAGGAGGACTCGGGCGGCAACGTGACGAGCGGGCCGGGCACCGAGCCCGAGGCCGCCGGCCCCGCCTGGGACCCCGCCTCCCCGTACGCGAACGGCTACGGCGCGGTCGGGGGCTCGACCACCTACGCGGTCAACGCCCACGCCCCGTCGCCCCCGTTCGTGCCCCCGCCCCCGCCGATGCCGCCCGGACCGCCCCCGCAGCCGGCGACAATCGCCCCTCCGCCCCCGCCCCCTCCGCTCGCGGTCGCGCCCCTCGGGCCGCCCCCGCCGCTCCCGCTCCCGCCGCCTCCCCCGCTGCCCCCGCGGATGGGCGACAATCCGCCCCCGCCGGGCTTCCCGCCCGCCGGTGAAACCTCGCCCGCCTCGGGCATTGAGCAGAAGCGCAAGCGGCCCCCGCCGCCTCCCCCGCCCACCGACTCCTGACCCGCGACCCCACGGAGAAACCTTCGATGTACCACTACAACGGCCCCGCCGGCCAGTTCCAGAACATCACGGACCAGCAGGTCATCGGCTGCGTCCGCTCCGCCCCGGGCCAGCACTTCGTGTGGGCGCAGGGCATGGCGGGCTGGACGCTCGTGGAGCAGGTCCCCGCGCTCGCGGCCCTGCTCGCGCCGGCCATGCCGCCCGCCCCCGTCGCGGTCGCCGCGATGTACGCGGCCCCGCCGGCCGGGCCGCCCCAGGGCAACTACGCGACCCCGGGCGTCTCCGCGGGGGTCGACGGCGACCCGATGGCGGTCTACCGCGAGGAGCTGGAGAAGCTCCAGCACCTCTCGGAGCGCGAGGGCAAGGGCTCGGACTTCGTCTGGTTCAACCCGGGCAAGCCCGCCAGCAAGGGCCAGTCGCTCACGACCCCGTTCCGGCTCGTCCCGATGCCGATGGTCGACGCGAACGGCGGCATCGTCATCGACCAGCGCACCGGGCTCCCGCAGGCGACGCGGAAGTTCTGGGTCCGCGCGACCCGCCACTCGGTCACGATGCCCGACGGCTCCGAGAAGAGCTTCGTCTGCGTCGACGACCACGACGACGAGAGCGCCCCGAAGACCTGCCCGCTGTGCGCGCTCTCGCGGATGCTCTACGACACCCGCGACAAGGCCCTCGGCGAGGTCGGGAAGGAGATTCGCGCGCAGCACCGCTGCTACGCGAACGTCATCGACCTCCAGGATGTCGCGAGCCACTGGGAGAAGGCGACCCAGCCCGACGGGACCCAGGGCTACCGGGTCCGGGCGAAGGTCTGGGGCTTCACGAAGGCCCTGCATCAGAAGGTGATGCAGATTTCCGTCGCGAAGGGCACCTTCCTGGAGAGCCCGCAGCACGGGCGGAACCTCCTCCTCATCTGCAACCGCATCGGCCCCGCCCAGCGCGACATCCGCTACGACGTGACCGACGCGGACGCCTCGCCGCTCCCCACCGAGCTGTACCCCATCCTCCAGGGCGCGCACAACCTGGAGCCCCTCGCGAAGAAGGCGACCGTGGAGGAGCTGGCGCAGGTCGCCGCCGCCATCGACCCGCGGCCGAAGCACATGCGCACCGGGTCCTACACGCCCGGCGCCCCGGGCGGCTACGTGGCGCCCCCGAGCGGTCCGCCGGCCGGGTTCCCCCAGTCGGCCCCGCCCGGCTACGGGGGACCCCCGCAGGGCGCTCCGCAGGGGTACGGCGGGCCGCCCGCCGCTCCGACCGGGTACGCGCCCCCGCCGGCCGCCGCGCCGCCCCAGGGCCCTCCGCAGGGCTACGCGCCCCCGCCCGCGCAGGCCCCGCCGCCCGCCCCGCCGCCCGGCGGCCCGCCCGCGGGCAGCTTCGCGCCGCCGATGCACGCCGCGCCCCCGACCCCGACGCAGGCGCCCCCGCCGGGCTTCCCGCCGCCGGCCGCGCC